>OIYS01000768.1_pt1 | contig 19931 bp, 11 predicted proteins | sample 1588271 | NCBI WGS metagenome assembly OIYS01 (sample SAMN03283286) | human gut metagenome | biome: human-associated habitat; material: feces | host: Homo sapiens | place: Peru | collected 2012
CAACCTAAAAGGCATACAAGAGAGTTTTTAAGAGAACAAGCATATTTAAGACCAAGAACTAATTTATTTCAAGCGGTATTCAGAATTAGAAGTATGACTGCATTTGCAATACACAAGTATTTCCAAGATAATGGTTATGTATATGTAACTACACCAATAATTACTTGCGCTGACTGTGAAGGATCTGGAGAGATGTTTAACATAACAAAATTTGATTTAGATAAACTTCCAAAAGATAAAGATGGAAAAGTAGACTTTAAAGAAGATTTATTTGGAAAACCAGCCTTTGTAACAGGAACAGGACAATTACATGGAGAAACATTTGCCATGGCATATAAAAAAATATACACATTTGGTCCAACTTTTAGAACAGAAGAATCAAATACCAAAACTCATGCTAATGAATTTTGGATGATAGAACCAGAAATAGCATTTTATGACTTAGAAGATTTAATGAACATGGAAGAAGATATGCTAAAATATATAGTAAAATATATTTTAGATAATTGTGAAGAAGAAATAAATTTCTTGAATAATTTTGTAGAAAAAGGATTAAAAGAAAAATTAACAAAATTAATAAATAGTAAATTTGTAAAAATAACTCATAAAGAAGCAGTTGACTTACTAATGAGTGCTAATGTTAAATGGGAATTTACTCCAGATTATGAAAGTGATATTGCTAAAGAACACGAAAAATATATAACTGAGTATTATAATTCTCCAGTATTTATAACTAATTGGCCAAAAGATATAAAATCATTTTATATGAAACAAAATGACGACGGTAAAACTGTAGCAGCAGTAGATCTAGAAGTACCAGGAGTAGGAGAATTAATGGGGGGTTCTCAAAGAGAAGATGATTATGAAAAACTAATTACTAGAATGAAAGAGTTAAATATGAGTAAAACTACAATGGAAGAATTGTATTGGTATCTAAATCTAAGAAGATACGGAGGATGTTACCACTCAGGATTTGGCTTAGGATTTGAAAGATTATTAATGTATTTAACAGGAATAGAAAATATAAGAGACGTAATCCCATATCCAAGAACACCTAATAGTTGTAACTTTTAAAAATAAAAAAATGTAAAATATTTCCATCTTTAATTATATTTTTATTGGGTATATTAAAAATGATAGGAGGGAAATATGAAAAAGATAATATTATGTTTAGGTATAATGTTTCTCATTAGTGGATGCAATGGTGCTACTAATAGAATGAAATGTAATTCCACTACAACAACTGCAGGACTAACTACCGATACAACATATGAAATTGATTATAAAGACAAAGATGTAAAATATGTAAAAATAACATATAAATATAATCAAGAGAATGCAAATGTTTCTGCTACAGATGGAGTAGGAACAGGAACAGATGGAACTACAAGAGATAGAGAATCTAATACAACAAGTACTACATCTGATAAAAATGACGTAGTAGGAGGAGCTGTAGGTTCCACTGTAGATGAAGGAATAGATGCAGTAACAGATACAATATTAGATATAGCAGGCATTAAAACCAGACAAGAACAACTATTACAAGGTTACAATAATATTACTGGATTTTCATACGATATAAAGGATAAAGATAATGACAATGAATATACAGTAATATATAAAATAGACCTTACAAAAATAAATGATACAGACTTAGCAAGATTTAATATTGATAGAAATATAGATACCTTAAAAACAACTTATGAAAATCAAGGATATACCTGTAAATAAAAAAGCACTTCCTAAAGAAATGCTTTTTTGTTTATCTTTTATTGAATAGTGACTGTTCTCTCTATTTTATATGCTTTGCCTTCATAAGTTGCTATATAAGTAATAGTATGAGTTCCAGATTCAGAAATTTCGTTGATTTTTCTAGTAATATCACTAATAGAACTAACAATGTTTTCATCTACCTTATATGAAAATGTACATTCACTAGTAATATCTTTACCATCTTTAGAAACTTTAACACCACTATCATCATAATTACCTTTTTGAATAGTTAAAGCACTATTACCATTAAGTTTAATAGAAACATCAGTAGTACTAGAACCATTATTACCACCACTAGCAACAACCTTAGTAGATACACCATCACTAGCATTAGCAGTAAAGTTTTTATATTGTGCCTTTACAATAACAGTAAGATTACCACCACTACTAGGCTTAAATGTATAAGAATTAGTATTAGTAAATCCAACTTGTGTGGTATTTCCAGAACTATCTTTTACATAAATTCCATAGCCAAATCCACCTAAAGTATTTTGGTTATAACTAAGTCGTTCAGATAAGAAATTTGAAGCACCATTACCAAATACTTTCTGATTAAAGTATTCTTTCAAATAATCTTCCTTAACAACATCAGGCTTATTCTCAGTCCAAGTAACAGTAACACTATTACCACTTGTTGTAGCTTTTAATCCAGTAACATCACCTAATTTTGAAAATCTACTAGAAACCTCAGTAGGCTGAGCTCCCTTTATAAAATACTCAGTACGAATTAAATCAGAAGGAGTATAATCACTAGGAAGTTGAGCAGGCCAAGTACCAAATTCTACTTGAGAAGCAACAACAGAACTAGGTGCCTTAAACTCATCCTTACAAACTGGAATATACTTCATAATAGCTCTCATCAATTGATCCTTTGGTGTACCAACAGTACTATAATGTTCACTAGATATCTCGTCATATCCATACCATAAAGCAAATGAATACTCAGGAGTATAACCAACGGACCATAAATCATTAACAGCACTACCAGGTAATCCATATTTTTGTAAAACTGTATCAGGGTAGTTTGAAGTACCAGTTTTAACAGCAACAGTACCAGCATATCCATTAGTACCACCACTAAATCCATTAGTAGCAGCATAATGTAAAACATTAGTCATTAAATATGCAGTAGAGTCTTTCATAACTTGTTTTCTCTCAGAAGTCATATCTTTTTCCTCACCAGTCTCACGATAAACAATCTTAGAAACTGTATAAGGTTCAGCATAATAACCACCATTAGCAAATGCAGCATAAGCACCAGCCATCTGTAAAGTAGTAACACCCTTATCAAGACCACCTATAGCATAAGACTCATAAGCAGTATCTTTTAAATTAATTCCAAGACTTTGAACGAATTTAACAACATTTTTTGCACCAACCTGTTGAAAAGCCTTAACGGCAGGAACATTTCTAGAAACAGCGACAGCCTGTTTTAATGTTATAAGCCCTTGATAGCCACCATCCCAGTTATTAACATTAATACCACCAGTATAACTCCAAGCTTCATCATTAAATAATTCATAAGTAGAAAAATTATTATATTCAAATCCAGGTCCATATGCAAATATTGGTTTAGCCGTAGAACCAGGTTGTCTATAAGTTTGCGTAGCATAGTTTAATGTACGAGCACCCTTTCTATTTCTACCCCCACCAATAGCAGCTATAGCGCCTGTTTTAACATCAACAACAGTAACACCAGCTTGAACATAATCATCCTTCCAAGTATAATCATCAGTATTACCACTCATAATATTACTAATACCATCTTGAATACTAGTCTTCATATTAGTATATATTTTCATAGGTACATTGTAAGGACTCTCACCAGTCTTTTCTTCAACCTCATCAATTACAGTATCAATATAACTTTGATATTTAGAATCATTATTAGATTCTCCAACTAACAAACTCTCTATACTAATACTATTAGCAATATCAGCTTCTTTCTGAGTTATATATCCATGTCTAACCATAAGTTTTAACACAGTACTTCTTCTCTTAGTAGCACCTTCAGGATTTCTATAAGGATTGTAACCATTAGGAGCTTGGAAAAGTCCTGCAATCATAGAAGCTTCAGCTAAATTCAAATCAGAAACTGATTTTCCAAAGTAATACTTACTAGCTTCCTCAACACCATAACAGCCACCACCCAAAGCACTATCATTAACATAATATTCTATAATTTCCTCTTTAGTATATTTTTTTTCCATAAAGAACACTGCCAAGTATACATCCCTAAACTTACGAATAATACCCTGAATACCAGTTCTCTCAGTAGAAGTTAAATTATTTTTAACAACTTGCATAGTCAAAGTAGAAGCACCACCAGCACTACTATTACCTAGTACCTGTAAGAAAGCAGCTTTAGTAAATCTAGCAACATCAACACCATTGTGTTGGAAGAACCTAGAATCCTCAGTTGCAATTAATGCATCTACGAAAACATCAGGAAGTTTATCATAAGTAACTGACTCACGATTTTCCATACCCAAAGTAGCAAACTCATTCCCATCAGAATCATAAATTATAGATCTATCTTTATTAGCAAGAGCATTAGGATCAAATTCGCCAGTAGTAACAACTATATAAAGAAAGAAACTAAATACTGCTAAAATACAAGCAATAAAACCAATAATACATACAGTAAGTAATATCTTCCACCATTTTCTTCTTTCTTTTTTACCCTTAGATTTTTTCTTACTCTTAACTACGACATCCTTTTCTTTAGGAATTTGCGTTTTCTTTTTTTTCTTTTTACCTTTAATTTTCATTATCACCAACGTCCTTATCTTTAATATAATTATCAATTATGCCAATGTAATCAAGCCTAGGATTATATTTTAATCCCACTTCAAAACCAACACTCTCAAAATAGTCCAAAGGAATAGATTTTCTTATATTATTATCCACAAATTCTATTAAATCTTCACCCATTAATACGAAATTACGACTTAACTTAGAAAATCTAACAACTAAAAAAGCAATTCCCCCATAATAAATAACATTTCTAATATGCTTCATCTGATGAGCATGAATATTAGAAAGAGGAAAACTAGTCTTAGAAGCAGTTTCCTTAGCATCAAATTCAATGTATTTTCCCTTATAAATTCCATTGTAATCTAAAGTAGAAGGTTCATCAAAGTATGCCTCTTCAATCTTGTTCTGTGGATATTTAACCTTTACCACCTTTATCGGAGTAGGCTTCTTATATATCAAAGCAATATTATGATTTCTATAATAAATATTAGTTTGATTTATATCATCCTCTAAAATCATTCCCCTATTAGCATAACTAAAATCTTTAAAACTAATATTTACCCCATAACATCACCTACAACCTAATTATACTATAAAAACTATGTATTTACTAGAAATTTAACAAATTTATTTGACATAAATAATAAGAAAATGTAAAGTGTAAAGTAGAGCGTAAACTACTAATAAAACCAATATAATTACATAATATATAATGATTAATATGAAAAAAATAATTAACTTAACAACATATTTATTTATAATAATTGTAATTGCTTTTATAGCGGCATATTTTCTTGCCAAAAACTATAGTAATAAAATATCAAACGCTCTATATTCATATTCAGAATCTGAATCAAAAAAAATAATTACCGAGATTATAAATTCATCTTTAACAGAAGAATTAAAAAATGATGATTATAATACTACACTATATAATATAGTAAAAAACGATAAAGATGAAATACAATTAATAGATTTTAATACTACAAAAGTAAACAAAATACTATCAAATCTCACTAATAATATAGAAAATAAAATTAAAAATATGGAAAGTAGTCAAATATTAGAAGAAGATGAAATAATGAGTGTCCATAATGGACTTATCTTTAATATGCCTATAGGAGCAGTTACAGGAAATGTATTTTTATCTAATATAGGCACTAAAATTCCAGTAAAAATCTCACTAATGGGCAGTGTAATAAGTAAAATGGATACTAGTATAACAGAATATGGATTAAATAATGCTTTAATAAAAATAGGAATACTAGTAACAGTAAACACTAAAACTACAGCCCCCTTTACATCAAAAGAGTTTACAGTAACTAATACTATACCTATCTCAATAAAAGTAATCCAAGGAAGTGTACCAGAATATTATTTAAACAGTTTAAATGATAATAAAAATAATAATTAGATAGTTACAATACATAAATATTTTTCCTTAAATACCACTATTTATCTTTTTTTTAACAATCTTTAATTGATTATTATACTCTAAATTAAAATAAATTAACTAATAATTTAACCTTAGCACCTTATCTATCTTATATGCTATAATTAATATGCAAAGGTGGTTATATAAAATGGATATACAATTAGAAAAATTATTAAAAAGAATTAACTTGGAAAATATATATTTAGATAATTTTAATAATGCCAAAATAGAAAAAGTAGTTATAGATAAACATACAAATTATTTTACCTTTTTTCTAAAATTAGATAACATTTTACCATACAAAGTATATTCATCTCTAGAAGAAAAATTAACAAGTGCTGTACATGATAAAATAAAAATAGAAATTAAATCAGACACAACAGATTACAGTAAAATAAATGAATATTGGTACCCATTAATAGAGAAAATTTCTCTTGGTAGTACTAGATATAATAGCCTTAAAGATAGAAAATTAGAAACAAATAATGTTGAAGTAATATTAACAGTATATAATAAAATAGAAGAACTTAATATGGAAAATATTGAACAAAAATTAATAAAAAGATTTAAACAATATGGTTTTAATAATATAGATTTTAAAATAAATTTAACAAAAGTAGAAGATAACGAATTACTAAAAAAAATAGAAGAAGAAAAAAATGTACCAACTAATTTAACATATACTAAAAAAATAGAGCCAAAAGAAATAGTACAAGAAGAAAAGAAGCCTTACTTCAAGCCAAAAAAGTCAAGTGAAATAACCAAGATAAAAGATGTAATCTATGAAGTAGAAAATATAAATATAGAAGCTAAAATATTTAATATAGATATATATGAAGCAAAAAGTGGATATAAAATAATAACTTTAAAAGTAACAGATGGAACAGATAGTATGTATGCAAAATTATTCACTAAAGATGATGACGAATTTGCAAGAATTAAAGATTTATTAAAAAATGGTTCTTGGTATCAATTCTATGGAAAAGTAAGCATGGATAAATACGCTAACGAATTAGTATTTATGACTAGATATAAAGATATAACCAAAGTAGAAGGCATATCTGATACAGAAAGAATGGATAATGCTGAATATAAAAGAGTAGAATTACACGCCCATACAATGATGAGCCAGATGGATGGAGTAATAGATGAAGTAAAACTAGTAAAAACAGCAATGAAGTGGGGACATAGAGCTATAGCAATAACAGATCACGATGGCTGTCAAGCATTTCCTCACGTCTTCAATGAAGTAACAAGTTATAACAAAAAATTAGAAGCTCCATATAAAGATAAAATAAAAGAATTAGAAGCCAAATTAGAAGAAAATAAAGAAAATGCAGAATTATCAGAGACATTAACAAAAGAATTAGAAGAAACAAAAGAAAGCTTAAAAAATTTAAAAAGATTTAAAGCTTTATACGGAACAGAACTAGAAATGAGTGATGATAATTTAGATGTAGTAGTAAACCCAACAGAAGATGACCTTCAAAGTGCTACATATGTAATATTTGATACTGAAACAACAGGATTTAACCCCGGATTAAACGACCAAATGATAGAAATAGGTGCTGTCAAAATGAAAAATGGTGCAGTACTAGAAAATTTTGATGAATTAATTAATCCCGGAGTATTAATTGATAGCGAAATAACAAATCTAACAGGAATTACCAATGCAATGGTAAAAAATTGTCCTAACGAAGAAGAAGTAACAAAAAAGTTCAAAGAATGGATTGGAGATTTACCATTAGTAGCGCACAATGCAAAATTTGATAAAAATATGTTAGAAATGGCATATCATAAATATAACCTAGGCCCATTAAAAAATACTATACTAGACACATTGCAAATATCAAGATTAATAAATAAGGACTTAAAAAGACATAACTTAACAGCCCTAACTAAAAACTATGGTATAACATTTGAAGAAAATGATGGAACAGACACTACTAAACATCACCACAGAGCAGACTATGATGCCGAATTTACTGGATATGTATTTTTCAAAATGTTAGCTCAATTAGATAAAACAGATATAAAAACATTTAAAGATTTAGCTTGCCTACCTTCAGAATTAGAAACAAATATGTATAATAGAGAAGTACACATAAATATGATAGCAAGAAATAGAAATGGTCTAAAAAATATGTTTAAAATAATTAGTTATGCAAGTACAAAATATTTAGTAAAATCAGCAAGAATTCCTAAACATATAGTAAAAAGTCTAAAAGAAGATATCTTATTAGGTAGTGGTTGCTATAACGGTGAAATCTTTCAAACAGCCCTAACAAGATGTGATGATGATTTAAAAAAAGTAATGGAGTTTTATGACTATATAGAAGTACAACCACCATCAAATTATGAATTTTTAGTAGCAAGACATGATATAAATAGTAAAGAAGAAGTATTGTTTGCTCTTAACAAAATAATAAGATGTGCCAAAGAAATGAATAAAATAATAGTAGCAACATCAGATGCTCATACCTTAAACAAAGAAGATAAAATATATAGAGAAATAATAGTAAATCAAAATGTTCCCGGAAAAGGAAGACATCCACTATCAAGATATCTTAACCTAGAAGGTTATATGACAATACCAGATCAATATCTAAGAACAACAGATGAAATGTTAGAAGAATTTAACTTTTTGCCAGATGACTTAGCAAAAGAAATAGTAATAACAAATACTAATAAAATTCCAGAACTATGTGAAATAATAGAAGTAATTATAGACACAGGTGGAAGACCATTTGCACCTAAAATAGAAAACTCAGAACAGATAGTAAAAGATTTAGTATATGGAAAAGCAAAAAGTTGGTATGGTGATCCATTACCCCAAAATATTGAAGAAAGAATAGAACAAGAGCTAAAAGGAATATTAGGAGGACACTTTGATGTAATATATCTAATAGCCCAAAAGCTAGTAAAACACTCAAACGATGAAGGATTTATAGTAGGATCACGTGGTAGTGTAGGTTCATCATTTGTAGCAACAATGATGGGTATAACAGAAGTAAATCCTCTACCAGCACATTATAGATGCCCTAATTGTAAATATAGTATATTTGAAAGTGATGAAGGAAATTCTCTAGGAGCAACATATTCTTCTGGTTTCGATTTACCAGATAAGATGTGCCCTAAATGTGGTACCAGAATGACAAAAGATGGACAAGATATGCCATTTGCTACCTTCTTAGGATTCAATGCCGATAAAGTACCAGATATAGATTTAAACTTCTCAGATTTAAACCAAGCTTCAGCCCATAACTATACAAAAGTATTGTTTGGAGAAGACAACGTATATAGAGCAGGAACAATTGGAACTGTAGCAGAAAAAACAGCGTTTGGATATGTAAAAGGATTTTGTGAAGATAGAAATATAACTATGCGTAGTGCTGAAATAGAAAGAATAGCAGAAGGCTGTACCGGAGTAAAAAGAACAACTGGACAACATCCTGGAGGAATAGTTGTAATACCAGGATATATGGACGTATTTGATTTTACACCATTCCAATATCCAGCAGACGATCCGACATCTGCTTGGAGAACAACCCACTTTGATTACCACGCTATAGACCAAGATGTATTAAAACTAGATATTTTAGGTCACACAGATCCAACACAACTAAGAATGATTCAAGAATTAACAGGTGATGATATAACTCAAGTACCACTAGATGACAAAAAAACAATGGCAATATTCTTATCCCCTGAACCACTTGGAGTAACTAAAGAACAAATAATGAATGAAACAGGTACTTTAGGAATTCCTGAATTTGGAACTCCATTTACAATAAGTATGTTAGTAGATACAAAACCAAAAACATTTGCCGAATTAATAAAAATATCAGGATTATCACACGGAACAGATGTATGGTTAGGAAATGCTCAAGAATTAATAAGAAGTAAAACTGTAGAGTTCAAAGATGTAATAGGCTGTCGTGATGATATAATGGTATATTTAATGTATAATGGACTAGAGCCATTAAAAGCCTTCAAAATAATGGAATTTGTTCGTAAAGGAAAAGCAACAAAAGATCCAGAAACTTGGAAAAAACATGTAGAAACAATGAAACAAGCAGGAATAGAAGATTGGTTTATTGAATCTTGTCATAAAATAAAATACATGTTCCCTAAAGCTCATGCCGCAGCATATGTAATAAGTGCCTTTCGTATAGCATACTATAAAGTGCATTTTCCAGCAATTTATTATTGCACATACTTCTCAACTAGATTTGATGACTTTGACATAAATGTAATGATAAAAGGGTATAATTCAATAAAAAATAAAATAATAGAAATAAATAATAAAGGCTATGACGCTACTAATAAAGAATCAAGCGTATTAGAAACATTAAAACTAGCATTAGAAGCAACAGCAAGAGGAATAACATTTGGTAATCTAGATTTAATGAAAAGTGATGCTAAAAACTTTATTATAGATGAAGATGGAACCACCCTAATACCACCATTCAGAAGCATAGATGGACTAGGTGGAGTAGTCGCAGATAATATTTGTCAAGAAGCTAAAAAGAAACCATTTATATCTATAGAAGAATTCCAAAAAAGATGTAAAGTATCAACAACACTTGTTGATAAAATGAAAGCCATGAACTTATTTGGTGACCTACCAGAAACAAGTCAATTAAGCTTATTTTAATAATTATAAAAGTTACTTAAATATAATTTTGAGTAACTTTCTTTATCTTTTTTAAGAAATTAAAAGGGTTTTTGCTTATTTGCGTAGAATAATAATATTAGAAGGGTAATAATCCCTTTTAGAAAGTAGGAGTATTTATGAAGCAAATAACAAAAGAATATTTAGAAAAATTAGGCAAAGAAATAATAGAAGATGAAGAGTTAGAATTTATTCCTTTAACCTTTGATTATGCTCTTAAGAGTATTGCTGCTAAAAATCAAAAGATATTTAGAAAGTTTATAATTCAAACAACACACTTAGAAAATATTACAGATAATGATAAAATGTCATTTTTAGATAAGGAATTAATTAAAAGTACTGCTAAAGAACAAGCAAGAGAAGTTGATTTTTATTTAAAGATAGGTAATGATATATTAATTGATGTAGAAATGAATAGAAAAGGATATAAGTATGTTAAAAAAAGGAATGCTATTTATATTGCTAAATTAATAACATTAAAATTAGAGGTTAATACTAGTTATCAAGAAATGAAAAAGAAAGAGTTTTATCAGGTAAACATAAATGGAAACGAAAGTAAAGATGATATATTACCAGAAAGAGAAATGGAATTACGTTATTTAGATAATAATGAAGCATCATTTCCTAACTTTAGAATTCTATTAAAAAATCTTGATAGATACAGAAAACTTTGGTATAATAAATCCAGAAAGTTCAAGTATGATGAAGTATTTTTAGTGGCATTAACATCAAAAAGTTATGTAGAATTATATGAAATATTAAAAACTATTCTATCAGATGATGAACTAAATGAATTTATATGGAGTGTGATTGGAATGAGAGAAGACAGATTTATATTACACGAATGGCAGAAAGAAAAATTTGATAAATTGATTGCAGAGAATATGAAAGAAGATGCAATAAAAGAAGGTCTAGAGCAAGGTTTAGAGCAAGGCCTAGAGCAAGGAATAGAAAAAGGAATAGAACAAGGTAAAGAATATAATATACCCATAAGTGTGGACAATTAAAGAAGAAGGTATCCCATAAAATAGACATTGGATGAAGGGATAAAATCCTTATAAATTGACACACAGAAAAGGGTATTTTTAATTATAATCTTATACTGATATAATTAAGATACCAGCATAGGAGGACAAAATGAAGAAATACACTCAAAAACAAATTAAAGAATTAAAATCAAATCCATATACCTTGAAAGTAAGTGACAAAAGAATATTTTTTACAATAGAATTTAAAAAAATATTTTGGAAAAAATATCAAGCTGGAATGAGTCCAAGATCAATATTTAAGGAAATGGATTACAATTTAGATTATTTTGGTCAAAAACAAATAGATAGTATTGTTCAAAGAGTAAAAAAAGAAGCATTAGCTGGTGAATTTACAGAAGGCTATTCTAGAATTAACAGAATAAAAATAAATGAACCATCTAGTGACATTACTTCACAAAATATTAAGCAAATGCAAAATGAGTTGTTATATTTAAGACAAGAAGTTGATTTCTTAAAAAAAGTATTAAAAACGGAACAGGATCCTTAATTTTGAACGATGATACTAGTTATAAATTTAAAATTATCAACGAAATGATTCAAAGAGAAAATAATTTATTAACAGTATCTATGTTATGCGAAATAGCACAAGTTTCTAGGTCTGGATATTATAATTGGGTAAATTCTGAAAATATTCGTATTGAAAAAGAAGAAAAAGACAAGAAAGATTTTGAAGTTATATTGCAAGCTTATCGATATAGAGGCTATAATAAAGGAGCCAGAGGAATTTATATGAGATTAATTCATTCGGATCCTCCAGTTATAATGAATATAAAAAAGATAAGAAGATTAATGAAAAAATATAATTTATTTTGCCCAATAAGACAAGCCAATCCTTACAGAAGAATGGCAAAGGCTTTAAAGACAAATAATGTAGCAGATAATATATTAAATAGAGAATTTAAAGAACATGGCCCAAGAATGGTACTTCTTACTGATATAACCTACATTCCTTATAATAATACAAGATGTTATTTATCAGTGACATTAGACGCATTTACTAAGGAAGTTTTATCATATGTTTTAAGTACATCATTAGAAGTAGATTTTGTTTTGGAAACCGTCAATATTCTTATAGAAAAACATGGAATATCTTTAAGTACTGAAACACTAATTCATAGTGATCAAGGATGTCATTATACAAGCTATAGTTTTATTCAAATATTGAAAGATAAACAATTACGGCAATCAATGTCTCGCAAAGGAAACTGTTGGGATAATTCACCTCAGGAAAGTTTCTTTGGTCATATGAAAGATGAAATAGACTTATCCAAATGTAAAACATTCAATGATGTAAAAGTCATCATAGATGATTGGATTGAATATTATAACAATGAAAGATACCAATGGAATTTGGCAAAATTGTCACCAGTAGAATATTATAAATATGTTAAAACAGGTGAATATCCATTAAAAACTGGTAAAAGCAAAATCCCTTCTTCTTAAAAATTAAAATTTGTCCTTGACAAAGGGTACATTTTAGAAGAAGTTATTAAAGCTATGTTAAAGAAGAAGATGTCTCATCAAGATATAAGCGATATATCAGGTAAGTCCATAAAAGAAATAGAAGAAATAGAAAAATCTATGAAATAGATAAAGAAAATCTATTTCTTTTTTTGTTAACTTTATTGATTTTTAAATCTAGTTATATTATTATTAGTTTGGTGATGTAGTATGAGTAAAGACACTAAAAATAATTGTAGAGGTTATAAATTAATGTTTGTTCCTTTTATGGGTGGAGAAGATTATGCTTTTATGTATAAGGGTTCTTTTAGATTGGAAGAATTAGATCAATTTACAAGTAAATTTGATGATATACAAGATATGATTTCCAACATAAACTTTCGCTTACCCAAAGAAGAGAGATTAGATATTATTGATGCATATATTGAAAGAATAGGGGGTAAAAAAGCTAAATATGAAGTAATATATTCTAGTGATTTATATGATTTTTCTAAAGTTATTAGTTGTTATAGTGATTATTTAATTAATAACCCTAAATATTTTAGAACCAAATCTCCAGTTAGATTTGTTAATGGTAAAAGTTCTGAATATCTTTCTTTGGCTAGTGAAATTAGAGATTGTTGTCGTATTTATTTTCAAGATAAGAATTATAGAAAAATTAGAGGAGCTTATTTTGAATTAAAAAGATTAGGACTTAGTTCTAGAGTAACCTATAAAAATGCTGTTGATTCCTCAGATTATGAATATTTTACAAATGATCCTTATTTAGATTATTTATTTAATGGTGGTGATTCTCCTGATTGGGATGAAATATATAGTCATTATGATCATGATGAATTATTAAAAACAGTTAGAAAAGTTAAAAGATTAGAAAGAGTAAATTTAAATAGGGGTAATACTAATGAAGGAAATAAATGATTTTATTGAATATTTACAAGTAATAAAAAAAGATTCAAATTATACTTTAGATAGTTATGAGTATGATTTGAAAGAATATTATAATGTGGTTTCTAAAATAATTGATATTAATAAAGATGACGTTAATAAATATTTAGAATATTTGTATAATAAGAAATATAATAGAAATACTATTTCTAGAAAACTATCTGCAGTTAGGAGTATGTATAAGTATTTAGTTAGAGAAAATAAAATTTCAGTTAATTATTTTAAAGATGTTAGCAATCCTAAGAAGGAGATTAGTCTGCCTAAATATGTAGATGATAATGATTTAGAAAAAATGTTTAAAGTTAGTGATTTGAATAGTCCATTAGGTCAAAGAAATAGACTTATTTTAGAAATGCTTTACGCTACAGGGGTGAGAGTTAGTGAGTTAGTTTCTATAAAAATTAGTAATATTAATTTTTATGATAATACTATTAAAATATTAGGTAAGGGTAATAAAGAGAGAATAGTAATATATGGTAGTTTTTGTGAAGATATTTTAAATATGTATTTATCTTCTGGTAGGAAGAAATTACTTATTCATGGCGATAGTGATTTTCTATTTTTAAATAAAAATGGTGGTAGATTATCTACTAGGTCTGTTAGAAATATAATAGATGATATTGTGTTTAAATGCTCTTTAGATTATCATGTGTCACCACATACTTTAAGACATACTTTTGCTACAGATATGTTAAATGCAGGTGCTGATTTGGTTTCGGTGCAAGAACTTTTAGGGCATAGTTCTTTAAATACAACTAGTATTTATACTCATGTTAGTAATGCTCAAATTAAAAAGGTATATGATTTTGCTCATCCAAGAGCTAAAGAGAGGTAATAGATATGGATAATAGAAGAATAGTTAATGGTAGTAGTAATAATAATTTTAATAAGTTGGTATTTTATTATGGACCAATGGAAAGTGGAAAAACTAGGGATATAATTAAACTTTTGCATAGTAAAAAAGAGGATGGCTTTTATCCGGTACTTATGAAACCACTTAAGGATAGTAAAGCAGACAATTATATTTCTAGTAGAGATGGTGGTAGTGCTAAAGTTGATATATTAATTAGTGATGATATGGATATTTATATGGCTATTGCTAATTATATTAGAGATAACATAATTAGTTGTATTGTGGTAGATGAGGCTCAATTTTTAAATAAAAATCAAGTTATACAATTAGCATCTATAGTTGATATTTTGGGTATAGATGTATATTGTTATGGGCTTTTAACTGATTTTCAAAATAATATGTTTGAGGGTAGCAAAACTCTTATGGAGTGGGCAGATGATAAGATTGAGATAGAAAGAACTTGTTCATGTGGTAGAAAAAGAATATTTAATATAAGAATTGATGATGATGGTAATAGAATAATGGAAGGACAGCAAGTTTCTATTGATGGCGAAGAAAATGGTGTAACTTATTTTTCTTTTTGTAGGCAGTGTACTAGTATTCTTAATAGAGAGACAAATGCAAAAAAAATTGAAATTGTGAAGAAAAAAACTTTAAAACCATAATTTTATTTATAGAAGGTACGCCCCTTCTTTTTCTTTTGCTTGGGGCGATATAAAAATAATTAAAATGTTTTTTAGATAAATTGACAATAAGTAGTCAAAATGCTATAATTATTTTAAGAATAAGGATAGTAGGTGAGCATAATGAAGAAAGGGAAGTCTAAAAATAATTTTTTATTTATTATGGGTATTTCTATAATAACAATTATTCTTTTTGTTGTAGGATTTGTAACATTTTATCATGATAGTTCAATGGTGTTTGGTGATGGAGGATATATAATATACGCTACAGATAAAGAAAGTGCTAGTTATTCATTTACTAATGGAACTAAGTATAAAACTGATTTAAGTAAAAAGATTTCTTTTGTTAATGATAAGAAAAAGAATGTTAGTGTTGATTCTGGCAGTTTTGTGCACTATGACAATGGTTCTATTTCTTTTTTACAAAATGGTGCATTACTTGATTTAGATAAAGTTAATTTGGATTTTGTTCCTTACTATAATATTAGTAATCAAACTCTTATTACTTATAAAGAAGGTAAATATATAATTAAAGGTGATAAAGAAGATTTAACTTTAACTAATTGGATGGGTAGAGTTAGTGATAATAAATATATAGTAGTAGGAAATAATCTTAGTTTAAAGATTCCTGGAGTTACTAAAACTATTGAAGGAGATTATTTTGAATTATTATTTATGACTGATGGTGTTGTAAAGATTGATAATAAGGAAGTTAGTTATCAAGTTACTAGTCAAGATAGTTATATTTATGTTGGTGATAATATAAAAATTGATTTAGGTCAAAATCAAATATATTATGATAATGACGCTAAAATGCTCATTTCTCAAATTACCATTAGTGGAGATGAAAATATCAATTTAAATAGTGGCAATGGCACTGGTGGTAATGGTAATGGTGGTAATGGTAGTGGAACAAGTGGTGGAAGTGGAACTGGCACCGGTGGAGGTGGCGGCGGAGGCGGAAACGGCTCTGGTTCAGGTACTGGAATAGGATCTGGAGTAGGTTCTGGAACTGCAATAAGTGGAACTATATCAGGAAGTGGAGTTACATCAGGAACAGGTACTGGCGATGGTAACGGTAATGGTATAGGTGGTTCTGGAGATGGAACTGGTGGCACCGGAGGTGGAAGTGGCGATGGTACTGACGGAACTGGTGGAAATGGTTCATCTGATGGAGTTGTTACTACCACATCCGCTAAAATTGAACTAATTAAAATTGATGTAACATCTACTTCTATGATTGCTAGTTTGCAAATGAATCATTCTAGTTTAATAGAAGGTAATTTAGTTGCATATTTGACTAATATTAGTACTGGTCAAAGAAAGGAAGTTAATATTAGTAAAAAAGATGGTACTATATCTATATGTAGTAGTGGTACTGATTGTTATTCTTTTGCAACTACGTTGACTCCTGATAATCAATATTTGTTATCTATTGTTGATGTTAATCATAACAAACAGTATTTCCAAAAATTAATAACTACTTCTGAATTGGGAGTTAAATTAACAAAAAAATATGGAACATCTTCTAGCTTAGCTTATAATATAGATTATGATACTAATACTAGCGTTTCCCAATTAGATTTTTATTTATATGATGAAGATGGTAATGAAACTTATAGTCAATTAGGTATATCAGAAAATATTGATATATTAGTTCCTAATTTAAAAGCTTATTCTTCATATAAAGCAGTTTTAAAAAACGTTAGTGTCTGTGATGATAATAATAATTGTAGCTTTGATTCAAATTATGAAATATCTAGAACTGATACAACATTAAAAACAGCACCTACTATTTCAAAAATAGATGTTAAAAAGAATACTGATAGTGCTACATTTGATTTATCTGCTTCGGTAAAAGATGATTTTTCTACTGTAATTAAATATGTTTATACGGTATGTGAAAGTGTAGAAAAAGATGAAGAAGTTGATTTAGATAAATGCTTTACTAAAGAAAAAAATGACAGCGATGCTTTAAATATTAAAGTTGGTGAAGATGTAAAATCTGGTGTAGTTTATGTATATACTTTCAAGTTATTATATAATGATGGAGAAATGGATAGAGAAGTAACTTACAATGGAAATAGTTTGTTTTCGATGGAAAGTTTACCTTATTTTCAATTGACAGATAAAGAAGCAACTTCTAATAGTATAGGTGGTAAATTATCTTTAGTTGATCCTAGTTGTACTGTTCCAATTCAGGGTAGGATTTGTAGAAATGATTCAAATGAATTTACTTTAAGATATTATAAATTAGTTGACGGTGAAGAAAAGAAAACAGATATTATTTTAAAAAGATCTGATTTTAAATATGATAGTGATACTGGTTTATATTATTACAATATGAATCTTACTAATTTAGCTGCTGAAACTAAATATGTTATTAAAATTTATGGTACATATTTCTTAAATGGAGAAGAGTTTAGCAATGTTCAAATTGGTGATGAAATCTATGCTGAAACATCTTCTACTGGTAACTTAAAATTTGTATATTCAGATAATGATAGTAGTGATGAAAATGTTATTAATTATAATGCTAAATTAAATGGAGGTAGTAAAGAAGAGGATAGTAGTGATGAAGATACAGATGAATCTATTAGTCTTAAGGCGTTAGATACTATTGAAAAATTAACATTTGATCTTTATGCTGGTACATATGCTGATGATAGTGAGACTAATAATAGACATTTAGGAGATACATTAACTATTAGCGGTAATGCTAATATTAGAAAAAACTTCTGTAATATTGATTCTACTAGTTATATTTGTAATGTTTCTTATAATATAACAAATTCAAGATTTGGTATTAATAATTTATCAGAATTAATGAAGGCTACAGGTGATTTAAATAATTTTTGTAATCCTAAAGAAAGTTTTGGCTGTCTTGCTACTTCTTATACTGTAGTTGTTAAGGGATATGATAAGGCTGGTAATGCTATAAAAATAGATAATAGTTCTTATACTTATAATGTAACACCTTCTTATTATGTTAGTACTCAATTGAAACTTCATACTGATAAAAAATCAATAATAGTTGATTATGTAAATAAAAGTGAATTTAAAACTGATGATGGATATGACTTTAGCACTATTATTGATGAGGTGAAGAAAAAGTTGAATAATAAGGATACTTATAGCGAGAATTTGGATCTTATTGCAGATGATACTGCAGTTGGTATTAAAGTTCATGCTAGTATTCCTCAAAATTATATTAATTCTGCTTATGAGTATGATAAAGTTACTACTAATTATTATATTTGTAAACAAGATGAGGAAGAATGTAATAGTGAAACTGCTTTCTACACATATTCATTAGAAAATCTTAATTATACTGATTCTAACCATATATTTTATTTAGACGATAGTAAATTTGTTAGAGGTAATACATATAAGGTAATGTATGAACTTGTGTTTACTTCTAGTGATGGTACTGAAAGTGTATATTCTAATAATTATACAACTTTAGATGTTCCTATAAAAAGGCAAGCACCTATTTATAATTTCTATATTGTAAATAGCACTAAAAATACTATAACATATGGATATAATATCAAAGATGTTGATAGCGCTATAGTACCTAATGATTATTATTTCTATTATAAAATAGGTGAAGATGATGTTGTTAAAGGTGATGCTTTTACTTTAGATGAAACTAGACAACTTACTATTAAGATGTGTGATGATACTTGTAATTCTACTAAATATGAAGTATATTTAAATGAAAGATTGCTTGGTACTAAAGGTACTAACACTGCTATTGATAGTAGAACTTTTGATGGCGAATATGGTAGTAGTAAAACTGATAATTTTAAATTATATACTTTTGTTAGTGATAATCGCTTATATATAAAGCTTAACGATGATGAACTTGGTAACAGAACAGTTATGTATAGAGTAAGATTAAATGATGAAAGTAAAAACATTATTTATGATAAATATTATTTAGCTTCTATGGCTAATGGATGCAATCAAAGTGATGAAGAAAATAATGATATAATATGTGAAAAATATCCTGGTGATTATAAATATTTAACTGTTGATTATGCTAATGGAGAAGTAATTAAGAATATTGGCAAAAATATATCTGTTTCTATTGATAGTTATTATGATAGTGGACTTATTGGTATTAGACAAACTTTCAAAGATGGTTTAATATTACAAAATGTTATAAAAAATAAATATTTAAATATATATGGGTATAGTAAAGGTGGTAACAAAACTGTTATTGAATCTGAAGATAATAGTTCAAACGGTGTTTATATGATAGATGGTAGTGATACTTTCGAAAGTGGTTCAGTTA
>OIYS01000770.1_pt1 | contig 19867 bp, 18 predicted proteins | sample 1588271 | NCBI WGS metagenome assembly OIYS01 (sample SAMN03283286) | human gut metagenome | biome: human-associated habitat; material: feces | host: Homo sapiens | place: Peru | collected 2012
TATCCATTAAATGTCATGAAGGCAACTGTCATATTTTTACCTAATGCTAATTCACCCATATCAGTAGAATTACCATCTGCTAAAATAGTTTTACCAGCTACAACTTTATCACCAGGATGAACAATAGGTCTTTGATGAGAACAAATACTAGAGTTTGCAAGTTCAAAGTTAGCTAAAGTATATGTATCTTTTCCTTCCTTTGTCTTAACAATAATTTTCTTAGCATCCGCATATTCAACAATACCATCACCCTTAGCAATTACCTCAACACCAGAATCCTTTGCTGCTATAAACTCAACACCTGTACCAACATATGGAGCTTCTGTCTTAATTAAAGGCATAGCTTGACGTTGCATGTTCGCTCCCATTGAAGCACGAGTAGCATCATCATGCTCTAGGAATGGAATACAACTAGTAGTAACAGAAACAACCTGTTGAGGAGATACGTCAATATAATCAACTTGTTCAGGTTTAGCTAAAATATTTTCTCCACGGAAACGAGCATTTACAAACTCATCTGTAATTGTATTATCATCATCAGTTCCAACAGTTGATTGTGAAATAATATAATCTAATTCTTCATCAGCTGTTAAATAACATACTTCATCAGTAATATGACAATTATTAACTTTTCTATAAGGAGTCATTATAAATCCATAATCATCAATTTTAGCATAACTTGCTAATGATGTAATAAGTCCGATGTTAGGTCCTTCTGGAGACTCAATTGGACAAATACGACCATAGTGTGAAGAGTTAACGTCACGAACTTCAACACCAGCTCTATCACGAGAAAGACCACCAGGTCCTAATGCAGATAAACGACGTTTATTAGTAAGTTCTGCAATTGGATTTGTTTGATCCATGAATTGTGAAAGTTGACTGCTTCCAAAGAATTCTTTCATAGCAGCGGTAACTGGTCTAATATTTATAAGAGTCTTAGGAGTAACTTCTTCCATTTCTTGAGTAGTCATTCTTTCTCTAATAACTCTCTCCATTCTAGAAACACCAATTCTAAATTGATTCTGTAAAAGTTCTCCAACTTGACGGATACGTCTATTACCTAAATGATCGATTTCATCAAAGTTTCCTACTCCACCTAATAAATTCAAATAATATGAAACAGAAGCAAAAACATCAGAAATAGTTAATCTCTTAACATTAATTGATTGATCATTACCGATAACAGAAATAGTCTTCTTTTTATCAGCAGGATCATATATTTTAACTATTTGTACTTTATTATATTGATCTAATTCTTCATTAACTTTAACTTCACAAACACCAAAACCTTTAGAAAGAGCTTCCTTCAATTCAGGTAAGTTTGCCTTAGTTATAACATCACCCTTAGAGAAAACAACATTACCATCAACTATAATATCTTCAGCTAATGTTTGATCTAATAATCTATCAGCAACATTTAATTTACGATTAAATTTATATCTACCAACTTTAGCTAAATCATATCTAAACTCATCGAAGAAACGAGTAATAATTTGGTTCTTTGATGAATCCAAAGTAGCAGGCTCACCAGGTCTTAATTTTTCATAAATTTCAATTAATGCCTCATCTGTATTCTTAGTAGAATCCTTTGCTATTGTATTTTTTAAATAGAAGTTATCACCAAACATACCTAAAATATCTTCATCGCTAGATAAACCAAAAGCTCTAAGTAAAGTAGTTAAAGTAACTTTTCTTGTTCTATCTATACGAACATATAAAACATCTCTCGCATCTGATTCAAATTCTAACCAAGTACCACGAGTAGGTATAATTTGTGAAGTAATTAATTCACGTCCATTTTTATCTATTTCTCTATTGAAATAAACACTAGGAGAACGTACAAGTTGAGAAACAATTACACGTTCAGCACCATTAATAACAAAAGTACCACTTTCAGTCATTATAGGCATATCACCCATAAATATTTCTTGTTCTTTAACTTCACCAGTTTCCTGATTAAATAGACGAACTTCAACTCTTAAAGGAGCAGAATAAGTAGTTTCTCTATTCTTACTTTCTCTAATAGAATATCTTGGTTCATCAAAATGATAATCACCAAACTCAACTCTTAAAGTACCAGAAAAATTTTCAACAGGCGAAAAATCCTGTAGAACTTCCTTAATTCCAGTTTCAATAAACCAATTATATGATTTCTTTTGAATTTCTAGTAAATCTTTAAGTTCATATGAACTTCTGATTCTTGAGAAATTTCTTCTTTGTCGATGATCACCACAATTAACTAATTTAAATGACACTAAATTCACCCCACCTATCATAATTTTTAAAGGAAAATATAACTAAACAGTACACTTAATTATAAAATATCCCTTACTTTTTGCCAATATATCTACAGTATATAATTTTTTTAAGTCGACAATTAGCGATTTTGCACCCTGTTCTTTTCTAACTACCAAAAAAAGATGACCATTACTTTCTAAGTAATTTTTTGCATTCATCACTATATCATAAACGACTTTTTTACCAGCCCTAATTGGAGGGTTAGTAATAATTGAATTGTATTTACCATTAACGTTTTCATAACAGTTACTATAAAAAATATTAACATTAGAAACATGATTTTCATTTACATTCATCTCAGCTAAATGCAAAGCTCTATAGTTGACATCAACCATATCCACTAATGCCCCAGTAACCTTTCCAACAACAATGCCAAATACTCCATATCCACATCCCATATCAAGAATTTTGCCTCCAACTTCTTCTGTCGGGATTGATTCAAGAAGAAGTCTACTGCCAAAATCCAAACCGTTCTTAGAAAACACACCATTATCAGTTAAAAAAACAAACTTTTGTCCTAAAACAAAGCACTCTGTTTTCTTAATATTACTAGGTAATTTGTCGTTTGAAAAATACTGTCCCATGATACTCACCTTTTGACAAAAAAAGAAGGAGAAAACCATATATAAAATACTTAGTTTTCTCCCTTTCGAAACATATATTACAACAAAAAGAAATTTATGTCAAACATTTTTATATTTTTTTACAATTTTTTACACAATTTTTAACAACATAAATAAAAAAACTGGAAATTAATTATTTCCAGTAAAAATCTTATAAAACTATTTTACTTCAACAGTAGCTCCAGCTTCTTCTAACTTAGCTTTAATTTCATCAGCTTCAGCTTTAGCAATGTTTTCCTTAACAACACCGTTTGAATCAACGATATCTTTAGATTCTTTTAATCCTAAACCAGTAATTTCTTTAACAACTTTAATAACAGCAACTTTAGCAGCTCCAGCATCAGCTATTGAAACAGTAACTGTACTTGGGCCTTCATCAGCAGCAGCTCCAGCTGCAGGTGCAGCAACTGCAACAGCAGATGGATCAACACCAAACTCTTCTTTCATTGCATCTACTAATTCCTTAATTTCTAATAAAGTCATTTCTTTTAAACTACTGATAAATTCATCTCTTGTTAATTTAGCCATTTTTCTTTCCTCCTATTTAAATTAATTTTCTTCTTTTTGCTGACTATATAAGTCTAAGCAAATTGATAAATCTCTAGCAATTCCAATCATACCGCCAGCCAACATAGTAAGTAAGCCTTCTCTTGAAGGAATAGTTGCATATTCAGCTAATTTAGCCTTATCTGCAGTTTCACCATCAATGATACCAACTTTTAAAACTAATGCTGGGTGACTATCAGCAAACTCAGATAAAACCTTAACTGGTGCTACCTGATCCTCACCAAATGCAAAAGCACTAGGTCCATTTAAGTATTCATTAAGATCAATACCCAAATCATTGAAAGCTCTAGCCATCAAGGTATTTTTATAAACCTTATAATCTGAGTTAGTCTCTCTTAACTTACAACGTAATTCTTTAGCTTCAGCATCTGTTATACCACGATAGTCAAATAAAACTATAGAATTAGCAGACTTAATACGATCTGTTATTTCATCAATAACTATTTGCTTTTGTTTTAAGTTTGCTTCACTTGCCATAAATTCACCTCCCTAATATATTTATACATGCCATATAAAAAGTTCCAAACACCTGTGCCTGGAACTTTAACATACTAACTAAGTCCTCGGTAGGATTTATTTGTATACCTACTGTCTATGGCACTGCAATCGAATTTATTATAATCTACAAAATCCTATTTGTCAAAACTATTTTCAACTTTTATTCCAGGACCCATAGTAGATGAGATTGAAATATTCTTAACATAATCACCCTTAACACTTGCAGGTCTAAGTTTAATTATGTGAGAAACAAATGCATTTAGGTTTAGAAGTAAATCTTCATCACTAAATGAAGTTTTCCCAATAACACCATGAATATTTCCAAAACTATCAGTTCTATATTCAACACGTCCAGCTTTAACTTCATTAACAGCCTTTGCAACATCAACTGTAACAGTTCCTGTTTTAGGATTTGGCATTAAACCTTTAGGTCCTAAAATCTTTCCTAATTTACCAAGTAATGGCATCATATCAGGAGTTGCTATCATTGTATCAAAATCAAACCAATTGTCTTTCTCAATTTTCTCTAACATATCAACATCGCCAACATAATCAGCACCAGCTTCTCTAGCTTGATTAGCCTTATCACCTTTAGCGATTACTAAAACTCTATTAGTCTTTCCAGTACCCTTAGGTAAAACTATAGCACCTCTTAATTGTTGATCAGCTTTCTTAGTATCTAAGTTTAATCGCATAGCAACTTCAACAGATGCATCAAATGAACTAATAGAAGTTTCTTTAACTAACTTAATAGCTTCTTCTTTTGAGTATACTTTATTCTTCTCTAATTTAGAAACAGCTTCTGTATACTTTTTTCCTCTTTTTTTCATTTCTATTCCTCCTTATGTGGTAAAAGCGGATTAATTAAATTCCTTCCACGTAGGTAAAACCTATATGATTATAAATTTATTTATTCATTACCTTCAATAGCAATTCCCATATTCTTAGCTGTTCCAGCAACAATATCCATTGCTTCATCTACTGTATAAGCATTTAAATCAGGTAGCTTAATATTAGCAATTTCTTTTAATTGTTCCTTAGTAATAGTAGCAACAACTTCTTTAGATCCTTTAACAGAACCCTTAGTAATCTTTGCATACTTTTTCAATAAGAAACTTGTTGGTGGAGTTTTAATAACAAAATCAAAGCTCCTATCATCATATATTGAAATTTCAACAGGTAAAACGTCACCCATTTTATCTCTAGTAGCATCATTGTACTTAGTACAAAAATCTTGAAGATTAATACCAGCTGGTCCTAACACAGTTCCTACTGGTGGAGCTGGTGTAGCCTTTCCTGCTTGAATTTGTAGTTTAATTTTCTTAATTGCTTCCTTTGCCACGAAAAACACCTCCTATATAATTTTAGTTTTCGCGAGTGGTCCAAATAGCTTGATTCCCGCTTTTAATAAATGCAAACCATGCTTCCCACTAAATCTATATTAATTAAATATAGCCATTAAATAATAACATAAAGTTATCCTATTTGCAAGAATATTATGCATTTTCTATTTGATTTAGTTCAACTTCAACTGAAGTTTCTTGTCCAAATAGGTCAACATTAAGCATAACTTTTTGATTGGGTAAATCAACTGATTCAACTTTACCAAACATTCCACTAAATGGACCACTAATAATTTTAACTTTTGATCCAGGTTCAAGTTCAGTCTCAACATTGATTCTACTAATTCCCATATTACCAAGGATTTTATCTACTTCATATGGTTGTAAAGGAGTTGGTTTTGCTCCCTTACCACTCGATCCTATAAATCCTGTTACTCCAGGAGTATTACGAACTATATACCAAGCTTCATCTGTCATAACCATTTCAACTAAAATATAACCAGGAAACATCTTTTTAACTCTTTCCTTAGTAACTCCATCTTTTACTTCTACTACCTTTTCCTCTGGAATAACAACCCTAAAAATATAGTCTTGCATATCCATGGATTCGGCTCTCATTTCTAATTTTTCTTTAACCTTGTTCTCATGACCAGAATAAGTGTTAACTACATACCATTGCTTTTCCATAAATTAACTCCTTTAACTAAATAATGATTGAACTAATGCAAAAAGAACATCAATCAAGTAAAAGAATAAAGAACAAAAGACAATAAAACATATTGTAGCAACAGAATACTTAAACATATCAGTCTTGCTTGTCCAATGAACCTTTTTAGTCTCATCACCTACGCCATTACAAAATATTCTAAATTTTGCCCATAAACTTTTCTTAGATTTTGAGGAATTATCTTTCTTAGGTTTGCTTTTAGTAACCTTCTTTTTATTAGGTTCCTTTTTATTCTTCTTAACATCAATATCTTCAAGTCTATATTTTTCAACTTTTTCCCTTTTTCTAACTTCAGCCATAAATGATCATGCTCCTTTTAATCAAAATAAAAACACTTCCTTGTGTTCACCACTAAAGTAGCATAAATAAAAGGAAATGTCAAACATTTTTAAGAAATATGTAGTAACCATGCCAAAACAGTAAAGATAATACCAAAAGCCGATACAAAAAGTGGTATTAATAAGAAACTAACAAAAGCTGCATCTTTTGTCTTATTAAGATCATATATAGAACTATATTGATCATCACTCAAAATACTTTTACCATTACTTTTAGTCAACATTTTATTGCCTTTACTATTAGATGGTCTCATATTACTAATATTTGAAGATTGATTATTATTACCATCTAAATTAGCACCTAAAGCAGATAATTCTCTATTTCTTAATTCATTACAAAAATCAACTAAATAAACATTAGCACCTCTTTGAACAACACCTTTATAGTAAGGTATATCCGTACTTGGTAAAAAGGTAGAAAATTCATCAAAATTATCAACCAAAAAATCTCTTTTTAAATAAGGTAAACAATCAGTATAAATACCAATTTGTAAAAAAGCAGTATCAAAAATATTTTGTCTAACTATATCAGTTTTAGTTTTATAATCATCAGGCATAGTATCAAGTTCATTAAATCTTACTCGAGAATACGTCCCATCTAAAACATCAATATTAGCAGGTAAAAACGAAGAGACATAATATCCTCTATTATGTATATATTTTAAAGATGAAGACATACTAATAAATAAATTACGCCTTTTTTCAGTATCACCATTAAATTGTAACCATTCATCTAAGCTAATGGCATTATCAGCATTCGATTTACCTATACCAAACACGACTCATCACCTATTATTAGTTTAAAACATATTTAAAAAAATTACAACACTAAGAAAATAGCTTTTCATCTTTAATTTTATTTTTGATTCTATAAATTCTTCCATCTATTGTACTAATTGGAATATCAAGCAAAGTGCTTATTTCTTTATAGGAAAAACCATTATACCTAAGTTCAAAGATACTACTATAATTAATATCAAATAAACACTTTATATGTACAAATTGTTGATATGCAAGCTTTGAAAAAATTATCTGTTCTGGGTTAGCAAAATCTGGGGCGTTTTCATACAATGTCTCATCAAATAAACTATTATCTAAAATATAATTCTTTTTACTATTCATATTTCGACAATACGTTATCAAATGTCTATTTATACATAAACTGGCATAAGAATAAAACAAAATACCACTATTTTCATCATAATTACAAATAGCTTGATTTAAAGCAATATACCCTTCCTGAACTAAATCATCAAACTCCACTCCATGCCTTTTAGCAAATTCAGAATACTTAGATGCTATTTTACCAATTAGTGGTCTATATTTTTTAAATAATAAATCCTTTGCACCATCTTCATTCTCCCTAACCATATACATAACTTCATAATCATTAACTTGTTTATAATCCATAAATCCTCTACTTTCTATTACGGATCATTTCATAAATCATAATTCCTGAAGCAACAGAAGCATTTAAGCTATTAGTTTTTCCATACATTGGAATTTTAGCAATATAGTCACATGCTTTAGTAACAATTTGAGACATTCCTTTTCCTTCGTTGCCGATTACTAAAGCTTTCTTTCCACTATAATCAATATCACGATAATCCAAATTACTATCCAATGCTGTACCAACAATCCAAAAACCATTATCTTTAAGTCTCTCAATTGCATTAACCAAATTGGCAACTAAAACAATGTTCATATCATCTAAAGTACCAGCACTAGTTTTCATAACCGTTGAATTAACTTGAACTTGCCTATCCTTAGGAATAATAATAGCATCAACACCAGCAGCTTCACAGGTACGAATGATGGCTCCAAAATTATGTGGATCCTCCAAATGATCCAAAATAACTACAAATGAAGTATTATCATTCAAAATTTCTTCAATTGATTTATACTTATAATCCGGAATAGATAGTAGTATACCTTGATGAACTCCTTTTGCCAAATTATCAATTTCTCTTTTTTGCTTATATTCAACTTTAATATTTTTACTTTCTATAAGTGAAATAATATTTTTATCATCAAAACCCTCCTGTAAAATTATTTTTGATACTTTTTCATTTTTATTAAGCAATTCCCTCGCAACATTTCTTCCATAAACTAACATACATCTTCACCTAAAATAAATTTCATTATTTCATTTATTCTTTCCTTTTTATTTTCAAAATCCAAATAACCTATAATAGCCTCTAAACCAGTTGCAAATTTATAAGTAATAATATCACAACTCTTAGGATGTGATGTACTTCTATAATTTCTTGCTCGCTTAAAGACATCTATTTCATCACTATTCAAAAAATTAGCATCTAACATTTTAGTCACAAACTTTGCTTGATTTGGAGCACTAACAAAAGAAACAGCCTTCTTTTGTAAATCATTAACATTAGCAATACCAGACTTTATCAAAAATCTTCTAACATAATTTTCATATATTGTATCACCTAAGTATGCAAGTACTAATACATTAATTTCCTTTGTATTCATAATAAAACACCATTAAACTCTTACTAACAAGTATAAAACTGCACAAAAGAATATGCAGTCTTAATATTAGATAACTTCGTAAGTTGTCCCTTCCCTAGTATCAATTAAACGAATTCCAATAGCTAAAAGCTCATCTCTTATCCTATCTGCTTCAGCAAAATCCTTCCTCTTTTTAGCATCACTTCGTAAAGTAATCTTTTCCTTTATCATTTCTTCATCAATACTAACACTACTATCAGTATCTTTTAATAAATCAAGTGACAATACTTCATCAAACTTAGCAATTAATTTTCTTTTAGTTCCATCAGTCAAATCAGAATCTTTAACAACATCATATAATAACGTAATCATATTAGATGTATTTAAATCATCTTCAATAAATTCCTTAAATTTATTTATATAGCAATCATACTTATCTTGTTGAAGATCTCCATCGCCCAATTTCAAAATACGATTTTTAAGCTTTAAATATGCCTTTTCTGCTCCATCTAAAATATCAAATGAAAATGTTAATTGATTATGATAATATGAATTTAAACATAAATAACGGTAACTTAAAGGATTATATCCCTTCTCTTCTAATAAAGAAACGGTCAAAAATTCTCCTTTAGATTTACTCATTTTACCAGACTTATCATTTAAAAATCCCATATGTACCCAGTAATTACACCACTTATGTCCTAAATAACATTCACTTTGAGCAATTTCATTAGTATGATGTGGGAAAATAGCATCCTCTGCACCACAATGTATATCAAGTCTTTCTCCTAAATATTTTATTGAAATACCTGAACATTCAATATGCCAGCCAGGATATCCTCTACCCCAAGGAGAATCCCATTGTAGTTCTTGATTTTCAAACTTAGAATTTGTAAACCATAAACCAAAATCAAATGGATTCTTTTTAGCAGTATCCGCTGAAATATCATCTCTAGCCGCAACAATTAAATCATCACTATTACGTCCAGATAATTCATAGTAGTTAGAAAACTTAGAAGTATCAAAATATACATTTCCATCAGAAATATAAGCATAACCTGATTCTAATAATTTAGAAATCATCTTTATATACATATCGATATTGTCAGTAGCATTAGAAACTACATCAGGCTTTTTTATGTTCAATTTATCACAGTCATCAAAAAAACATTTTGTATAGTATTTTGCAATCTCTAAAGAAGATTTGTGTTCCCTTTTAGCCGCAACAGCCATCTTATCTTCACCTGTATCACCGTCACCAACTAAATGACCAACATCAGTAATATTCATAACTCTAGAAACGTAATATCCAATAAATCTTAATCCCTTCTCCAAAACATCTTCAGATATATAGGTACGTAAATTTCCAATATGAGCATAACTGTAAACCGTTGGACCACAAGTATACATCTTTACTTTTCCATCTTCATTTGGAATAAACTCTTGTACTTTTTTTGACAACGTATTATATAATTTCATAATTATCACCTCGATGACGATAGTATACCATAATGAATATAAAAAATAAACTAACGATTAATATTTACCTCATCATTTAAATAATTACGTAAAATTTTATCCACATGCCGAGCGCCAAATTCATTATAATTACACTCATTTTTTATTTTATCCACAAATTCTGTGGAAATAGTCTTTTTATCAAAGCCAAATTTCAAAGCTCTATCTCGTATAATATTACCAATTGTCTTGGAATCAATTGAATTAAAATATATTATTTTATCAATTCTATTAACAAATTCCACTCCTAAAAATGATTTAAACTTATTGGAAATAATATCATTCTTACTTAAAAAGCCAACTGATTTAGAATTAGTCCCAAGATTAGAGGTCATAAATATAGTAGTATTTGCAAAATTTATAACCTCACCAGACGAATCTGTCATATGACCATCATCAAAAACTTGTAGAAAAAGTTTTAAAACATCAGGATGAGCTTTTTCAATTTCATCAAGTAAAATAACAGAATAAGAATTATTTTTTATTCTATCCAATACATAATTATTCTCACTAAATCCTACATATCCTGGAGGAGATCCAATTATTTTACTTATTGTATGCCTTTCTCTAAACTCACTCATATCAATTCTAATGAAAGCATCCTTAGGATATAGTAATCTAGCATACTCTTTTGCCAAAAATGTCTTTCCAACTCCACTTTTACCAACCAATAATAATGAATTTGGTACCGTTTTATTAACTTTACGGCTTAAAGTTACATCCAGTAAATTGTTAATAGCCGCATCTTGCCCCTTAACAACATCACATAAACTCTTATAAATACTATTTCTATCAAATTTAACTAACTCTTTAACCGGAATTTTTGTCTTAGCATAAACAACATCATAGACAATATCACAAGTGATAGATTTAACTACATTATTACCCATATTTTTAATAAAGTTCTTATTAAGCTTGCTTTCTAATTCCATTTGTTTATCTTTCAATGTACTAGCAAGTTTATAATTATGATTCATAATTGCAGTATTCTTCTCACTTTTAATATCATTTATCTTAGCCAATAATTCCTTTTGCTTTGCTTCATAAGAATTATCTACAATTGCTGCCTTACAACAAGCTTCATCTAGAATATCGATAGCCTTATCAGGAAATTTTCCCATATTAACATATCTTTCGGCTAGATCAACTATTAATTTAATAATTTCATCATCTATTTTAACTCCATGATAATTTTCATATATTTCTCTAAGTTTTAAAAGTATTTTTTCAGTATCATAAGCAGTTGGCTCCTCTATATAAATCTTTTGAAATCTCCTATCTAAGGCCTTATCCTTTTCCATATATTTTTTATATTCACCAGTAGTAGTAGCTCCTATAATTCTAATCTTTCCTCTAGCTAAATATGGTTTTAAAATATTTGAAGCATCAATTGCCCCTTCGGCACCACCAGCACCTACTAAAGTATGTATCTCATCTATAAATAAAATTATATCTTTTTCCCTTTCCAATTCATTAATAATCTTATTTATACGTTCCTCAAATTCGCCACGATACTTAGTACCAGAAATTAATCCAGCCATAGATATACTTAGAACCCTATTATTTTCAAGTTTTCTAGGAACTCTACCATTTACTATTCGCCTAACAAGTTCTTCAACAATAGCCGTTTTACCAACTCCTGCATCACCTATTAACAAAGGATTGTTCTTAGTTCTTCTTAATAAGATTTCAATCAGTCTCGTAACTTTGTCATCCCTACCAATAACAGGATCAAAACCATCATCAAGATATTTCTTATTCAAATCAGTAGCATATTCCTCTAATAATAGACTACTCTTTCTTTTACCATTATGATAAGACATTCTATTAGAAAACTTTTCATATAACAAATCGGTGTCAACATTCATACCAAGTAAAATCCTATTCGCAACACCATCGCCTTCTTCTAATAAAGAAATAAATAGTTTTTCCACAGTCACGATACTATTATCCTCTTTACTATCTAAAACAGCATTCTCTATAATCCTCTTTAATAATGGAGTATACAAATACCAACTATTGCTAACCTTTCCCTCTCCAATAACCTTAATAATTTCATCTCTATATTTTTCATAAGTTATCTGATATTCATTTAATAATTGCGTAACCTCTAGATCTATATTATGCAAAATTGATAATAAAAGATGCTCACTACCAACATATGGATGTTTAAGTAAACTCATTTCTTTTTTTGCCATAACTAAAACTTTTTGAGCATCCTCATCAAATTTTGAAAACATTAACATCATCTCCTTAATATAATTTTAGAGCCATAACATAACCAAAATCAATAAAAGCCATACCCAAAAAAAAGACAAAATACTATAAAAAAAAGAGGCTTTAGCCTCTAATATTATTTATTGCTATATTTAGATTTATCTAGTGCTAATATCATATAGAATACGAATGGTAATAAAATAAGACCAACTGCAAAGCCATTACTTTTACCAAATTTGTGAGCCAATTTAATATCAACTAATATCATAAATACTATATTAACAACTGGTATAAGCATAAGTAATGATAACCAACCATTATAACCAGCAAGTTCAAATAAAACATATTCATTATAGAAAGGAACTAAAGCAGCCCAACCTTTTTGACCAGCCTTCTCAAAAACCTTCCAACAAGCAACATACATCATAATAACTACTATTATAGCAGCTACAATACCTAAACCTGCTAAGAATGATAGACCAGATACTATGAATAATACAGTAAATATAACAAATAACTCTAATAATAATTTCCAAATAGTTTTAATCCATTTACTATATGGAACATCTAAATAATATAGTACACACATTAGTACAACACTAGTAGGTGCTATTAACATAGAAAGTCCATAAGCAGTTTGGAATAAAGCTCCAATAACAGGATATAATTTAGTGTTATCAGTAATACTAGCTAAATAAGGTAATACACTTTGATATGCATATAATGGTTCAACATTAAGTATACCAGTAAGCATACCAACTATCATACAAACAAAAGCATCAAGTCGTTTAGTTAGAGTAAGTAAAGCCTTATAGATAACCAATTGGAATGGATGATAAGTTGTAATTACTAAACAAGTATAGATTAGTATAACAATAACTCCTAAAGGAAGAGCCTTTTTTAAACCATCCATAAATCCTTCACAAATATCACGACATTTTGTCTTATATACTATTGTTAAGAATAATAATACAAAGAACATTACAACAGTAAGATCAACAATTGTCCAAGAACCAAATTCTTTAACTGTTCCTAGTAGCTTTCCAAAAAGTGGGAAACCAAACAATTCAAAATCTAAAACTGAAGATGTTGCACTTGTAAATGCAGTATTATTAAATCCAGTTGACCAGGAAATGAAAGCCAAAACCATTATAACAAATAAAATACTAAATGAAACAACAAATGGCCATATACTGTGGTTAACTTTATCATCATTTTGTGGAACTAAATAACTATCATCAGATTGTTCCTTAACTACTATTACATCATCTTCTTTAACAGCTGCTTTTATGTCCTTACGACTAGATTTAGAAGACTTCTTAGTAGTAGTCTTTGATGAAGTAACTTTCTTCGTACTTGAAGCTTTCGAATTAGAAGTTTTAACACTAGATTTCTTAGTAGTTTTAACCTCTTTAACTGTCTCTGTTTTACTAGCGGCTTTTTTAGTCTCTTTAGTACTAGAAATTAATACTGATTCATGTCTTCTAATATATATAACTATATTAAATATTAAAAGAACCAAACCAATTAATAGAATTACTATTCTAGTAAGCATTTCATAAGTGAAGTCAACACCAAGAACTGATAAAATAACGCTTTCATTAGAATATGCTAATGTTGTTCCAGCTAAACCAATAACTGTAGAGCCAACCAAAGTTAAAGCTGCTGTCATCTTATCATATCCCATTAAAATAATAATTGAAACTAACATTGGGAAAAAGACAAGAGCTCCTATTTGTAAACCACATATTGAAACTAAAATAGCATTTATTATAGCAATAAGTGAAATTACAAATTTTCCATTTTTCTTTAATTTATCAGAAACTTTATTTAAAAAACTATTATAAGCAGGAATCTTATATAAAACTCCATAAAAGCCTCCAATAATTAAAAGAAATAATGCAATGTGTCCAAAGTAAGACAATGCTGTAACTGGATAATTGAATAAATCAAAAATACCCATTTGAACGCGGCCTTGTTCAGCATATCCACTTGAAAAATAAGCAGCTGGAAATATCCAAGTAAGTAGCATAATAACTAATACTGTAACAAGAACGACTTTAATTATTCTATTCTTTTTCATTTTTTAACCTCCCACTATAATTATACTACAAGTGCCTTATTTTACAAGGAATTTAAACGTTTTTTAGCAATTTTTTATCAAAAAAAAGAAAACTGACCACCTCAGGTCAGCTAATTTTAACTATTTTTGTTTCATCGTAGGGAATAATAAGACATCTCTAATAGACTCTTGCTCTAAGAATAACATACACAATCTATCAATTCCATATCCAATTCCACCAGCTGGTGGCATACCATATTCAAGTGCCTCAATAAAATCCATATCAATATCATTTGCCTCTTCATTACCCTTATCTTTTTCTTCAATTTGCTTTTCAAATCTTTCAAGCTGATCAATAGGATCATTTAATTCAGTATATGCATTAGCAAATTCTTTTCCTGCTATAAATAATTCAAATCTATCAACAAATCTTCCATCTTCAGGATTCTTTTTAGTAAGTGGAGAAACCTCTATTGGATGTCCATATAAGAATGTTGGTTGGATTAAAGTTTCCTCAACATACTTTTCAAAGAATAAATTAGTTATATGTCCAACAGTCTTCTCATGTTCTTGAACTTCAATATGATGTTCTTCAGCAAGCTTCAATGCTTCATCAACAGTCATTTCACTTCTAAAGTCAATACCAGTCTTCTCCTTAATAGCATCAGTCATACATACTCTCTTCCAGGGTCCTTCAAGATTTATTTCATAACCACTGAAATTATATGTCATCTTACCAAAAACTTCTTTTGCTATTGTCTGATACATCTTTTCAGTTAAATCCATCATTCCTTCTAGATCACTGTAAGCAAGATAAGCCTCCATTAAAGTAAATTCTGGATTATGTTTTGGATCCATACCTTCATTTCTAAATACGCGTCCAATTTCATAAACAGCTTCCATTCCACCAACTAATAACCTCTTTAATGGTAACTCTAGTGCTATTCTTAAATACATATCTAAATCTTGTGCATTATGATGAGTAATAAAAGGTCTAGCAGAAGCACCAGTTAAAAGTGTAGATAAAATTGGTGTTTCGACTTCAATAAAGCCTCTATTATCCATAAAATTTTGAATACATCTAATAATTTTAGGTCTCATAAAAGCAACACGTCTTGATTCCTCATTCATTATTAAATCAACATATCTACGTCTATATCTTTCTTCTATATCAGTTAATCCATGGAACTTTTCAGGAAGTGGTCTTAGTGCCTTAACTAGATGAGTATACTTAGTAGATCTAACACTCAATTCACCTGTATCTGTTCTAAAAATAATGCCATGTATACCTACAATATCACCAATATCAGACTTTTTAAACAATTCATAAACATCTTCACCAACTGCATCTTGTCTAATATAAATTTGTAATTGTCCATATCTATCCTGAATATGAAAGAATCCAGCCTTCCCTTTACGTCGCTTAGTCATTATTCTTCCAGCAACAACTACAGATATTTCTTTTTCTGCTAAATCCTCCTTTGACATATCAGAATACTTTTCCTTTATCTCTAAGGAATTAGTAGTAACATCAAATCTACTACCAAATGGATCAATTCCTAAAGCCCTAATATCTAAAGCTTTTTGTCTACGAACTAATTCTTGTTCACTTAACTCTCGCATAATTCTCTCTCCTTTACTCCATCAGCTCTAACAACAATTGTGCCAGCTACATAATCGTGAATTCCCCTTCCACTCTTACTAAACATTATCATAATTAAACTGATAAATGTTACAACATAATCAATACTTTTAAACAACAATCCACCATAACGATATATATTAAAATTAGAAATAGCTACAAATGCAAATATAATCATATCAACAAAAATAGAATTGATGATTAAAGATCTAAATATCATGCTATTTATAGTTAATTCACTAGAATCATATTTAACTACTTTTATTTTAAATATCTTTTTACCAAGCGTTTGTCCCCTATTGTAAAATTGATAAACAATAAAATACATTATAGATAAAAATATTGAAATTAAAGTAGCAACACCCTGTTTCTGAGCAGCCTGAAATGAAAGTGATAAACTTTCAGTCATATATGTTTTGGTATTAATATCTTTATTAATATATTTTTGTTGTATTTCTACCATATCATCTTGAATTTTACTAACAGATTTTTGATCTACAAAAAAGCTACCTATAAGAGAAACAACTAAAGCAACTATCATAGTATCTAATATAAATGCACCCAATCTTTGTATAAAAAGGGGTTTTATAAAGCCATCATTCATCTAATATTTCCTCCTTAAATTCATTTAATATAGAAATTATATCACAAACTTGATGAGTTTTATACACTTTCTTTTTAACATCACTTGAACCATTAATACCTTTTAAATACCAAGCTATATGATTTCTAATCTCAAGACAAGCCAAACGTTCATCCCTAAAAGAACACAAATAATTTAAATGTTTCAAACACATATCTATTTTTTGAACTGGTGTAGGAATAGTTAAACTATCTCCATTTAAATAACTAACAGTGTTTTTTATAATCCAAGGGTTGCCCATCGTAGCTCTGCCAATCATTATAGCATCACACTTAGTCTCATCTAACATTCTTTTAGCATCTTCTACTGTTTTTATATCACCATTTCCAATAACAGGAATTAAAACATTATTTTTTACTTCACCAATAATACTCCAGTCAGCATTCCCAGAATATCCTTGGCTTCTAGTTCTAGGATGAACAAATATCGCCTTAGCCCCTGCTTTTTCTATAATTTTAGCAACTTCGACAGCATTAATATGTTCACTATCCCAACCGCTTCTAATCTTTACAGTTACAGGAAGGGAAACAGCTTTAACAACAGAACTAACAATATTATATATTCGATCAGAAAATTTAAGTAATCCAGAACCTGCCGCTGCTCTAACGGCAACCTTAGGCACAGGACACCCCATATTAATATCTATTAACGAAATATTATAACGATCCGCAATAATTTTAGCAGCCCTTGCCATAACATCAGGATCAGACCCAAATATCTGAACCCCAACCGGCATATCAATTGTATCAATACCATTAAGCATTTCAAATGTCTTTTTATTGCCTCTTACTATAGCTTCTGAACTAATAAGTTCAGTAATTGCTAATCCACACCTCATCTCAGATAATATCTTCATATAAGCAGGATTAGAAATTCCAGCCATTGGAGCCAAGACAACCTGATTTTTAATTTGTAAATCCCCAATTTTCCATTCCATATACAAATTCCTAACTATTATTTTTTTAATAAATCTCTAATTTCTTCCAGTAATAATACCTCGTCACTTTTAACTGCAGCAACTGTTTCTTCTTTCTTCTTAAAATTTTCAAATAATTTTATCACCATAAATATACAAAAAGATATAATTAGAAAGTCAACAATCGTTTGAATAAAACTACCGTACGCTACTTTAACTCCAAGTACTGTAAAAGTCAAGGAATTAAATTTAAGTCCACCTAATATAATACCAATCAAAGGCATTAAAATATCATTTACTAAACTTGTAATAATTTTACTAAAGGCAGTACCAACAATAACACCAACAGCCATGTCAACAACATTTCCTCTAGAAATAAAACTTTTAAATTCTAAAATATAATTAGTTACCAATTCTTTATTCTTATTTTTTCTGTTTTTAGAACTCATTTTTTCACCACCAAAATTTAAATCTCAATAAAGATTATAATATATTTAAATAAATTTGCAAAGAAAAAGAACTATCTAATTAGTTCAAATTATCTAGTTCTTTTAATATTTCGGCCTTTGTTAATTTATCATAGTCTTTAATGTTCTTCTCTTTAGCTATTTTTCTAAGCTTAGTAATAGACATTAATTCATAATTATTATCTGAATCTTCAGGCATTTTTTTATTTTCTACTAAGTAATCAATTTGTTCTTTAGTTAAAGTCTCATACTCTAATAAAGATTCAGCAATTAATTTTAATAATTCTTTATTTTCTTTAATAATTTTAGTTGCTCTATCATGACAAGAATTGATTATCTTACGCATTTCCATATCTATTTCATTAGCAACCTCATTTGAAAAGTGCTGTGCTTTATTATAATCTCTACCTAAAAAGACACTACCTTCTTGTTGTTCAAATTGAAGAGGACCTAAATCACTCATTCCATATTCACAAACCATAGCTCTAGCAATCTTAGTAGCTTTTTCAAAGTCGTTATGTGCTCCTGTTGTTATTTCCCCAAAAGTAATCTCTTCAGCAGTTCTACCACCTAGTAAGCCAACTATTTCTTCTAGTAAATCAGTCTTAGTAGAGCATAATTTTTCTTCACTAGGAACCATCATATTATACCCACCTGCTGAGCCTCTAGGAATTATAGTAACCTTTTGAACATCATTAGCATTTTTTAATTTTAAACCAATAACAGCATGACCAGCTTCGTGGTAAGCAACAAGTTTTCTATCATTTTCACTATACTTACGAGACGTTTTAGCAGGACCCATAAGTACTCTATCAGTAGCCTCATCTATTTCACTCATAGTAATACTTTCTTTATTACGACGAACTGCTAAAAGTGCAGCTTCATTTAATAGGTTTTCAAGATCAGCGCCACTGAAACCAGGAGTTCTCTTAGCTAAATTAACAAGTGTTATTCCATCAGCAAGTACTTTATTTTTTGCATGTACTGCTAAAATTTCTTGTCTTTCTTTTATATCTGGTAAATTAACCGTAACCTGTCTATCAAATCTTCCTGGACGAAGTAATGCAGGATCTAATACATCAGGCCTATTAGTAGCCGCAATAATAATTATTCCCTCATTAGCACCAAATCCATCCATTTCAGTAAGTAATTGATTTAAGGTTTGTTCACGTTCATCATGACCTCCACCTAAACCAGTACCTCTTTGACGACCAACTGCATCAATTTCATCAATAAATATTAAACAAGGAGCATTGCGTTTAGCTTGTTGGAACATATCTCTAACACGACTAGCACCAACACCAACAAATAACTCAACAAAGTCAGATCCACTTATAAAGTAAAATGGAACATTAGCTTCTCCTGCTACAGCCTTAGCTAATAAAGTTTTACCAGTTCCTGGAGGACCAAATAATAACACACCTTTAGGAATTCTAGCACCTAATTTTTGGAATTTCTTAGGATTCTTTAAGAAATCAATAAGTTCTTTTACTTCTTCTTTTTCCTCTTTTAATCCAGCAACATCTTTAAATG
>OIYS01000772.1_pt1 | contig 19705 bp, 19 predicted proteins | sample 1588271 | NCBI WGS metagenome assembly OIYS01 (sample SAMN03283286) | human gut metagenome | biome: human-associated habitat; material: feces | host: Homo sapiens | place: Peru | collected 2012
GTGCGCGCTGGTTCGCAATGACAGAGCGTTTTCTAACAGCCCCCTTTTGTTATGCCCGCATCAGGCCCAGTGCCAGGAGCAGCAGGCCAACGGGGAGCAGCAGGAGCACACCCAGGCCCATGAAGACGCACACACCGGCCACGGGTAGGGCGACGGCCATCAGCACCACGCCGATGAGCTTTGCCAGGCCCCAGGTCATGCGCAGGGCCAGACCCACACTCTTAAAGAACAGCCAGAGAATAAAACCAACCAAAATCAGAGAGATCAGCATTTTTTGTTCCTTTCCTCGGACGGGAGCCGAAACGTCTGTTTGTCCAAACCAACGATCTGCGGCACGTCTACCGCTCCTTTCGTTGGAGTGGCTATAGTATAGCACCGGCAGGCAAAAACGGAAAGGGTGTTTCGGGGAAAATAAAGGTGCCTATTTTCCACATTTCAGGAAAATAGGCACCCTTCGGGTCATTCCGTTTTCGAGAGCACCGTGCTCTGGGCGAAGGTCTTCTCGTTCAGCACCGCGCCGGTTTCATCCCGGACGGTGATCCGCAGCTGCCCGGAGGTCTCCAGCCTGGAGGGCGTTATCCCAAGGTTCTCCAGCAGACGCAGGATGGAGGCATCGGAAAAGTCCTCCGAGACCGCCGCCTCTACCGTAAAGGGCTCCATGGCTGCCAGGGTGAGCAGCTGCCCGGCAGTCTCCCCTGCGGCCATCTGCTGCTTCAGAAAGTTTACATAATCTCCATATTCGAGATCCCACTGTTCATGCCCCTGCTCCGCCCGGCGGTCCTCCAGGCCGCACTGCTGCCGCAGAAAATCGCCTACGCAGGCTGTGGCCTTCATGGCCCCGGCGGGGTTCAGGTGGCTGCCGTTGTCATACCAGTCCGTTGAAAGGTCCATAAGCCCCATATACTGCATATTCAGCGTCTTCGCCCCAAGCCTTTTCCCCAGCGCGATGGCGGCGTTGCAGTCCAGCTGCCACTGCTCGGAAATCTGGCAGGGCAGGTAGACAAGCACGGGCACGATGCCGTTTTCCTGGCAGTAGGTCACAAACCGTTCCACATAGGTCAGAGCCACGGAGCTCTCCTCCCGGCACGCGGTCTCCGGCACCAGGGGCTCCTGGGCCAGGGGATACAGCCCGGCGCGGATCTGGCTGCCCTTTTCCGGGGAGTAGGTACGCTCACCCCGGAGGCCTCGGCGGACCATCCCGCTGTCCAGCTCCTTCCACCGGTTGTGATACACATCCAGCGGGAACAGCATCTCTGCCCGGGTCCCGCTTTCTTCGAACAGGTCCTGCACGGCCTCTGCCTTCGTCCGGGACAGCGGATAAATATCCAGCAGCTCATGGGCAAGTCCCAGCTCCATTTCCGTCACCTGGGAGCCTGCAAACAGCACATCCAGCACCGCGACCTTTGGCTTGTGGTATTGGGTGGCCAGCCGCAGCTCCCAGTAGCTCGCCGCAATGGAGGCACCGTGGCCCCCAAGGTTGTAGGAGGTCAGCCCATAGTCCTTCCACAGGACCATGGGAAACACACCGTTGACCATATGGCTGGAGCCGAAGAAAAGCACATCGTATTCCCGGTCGTCCTGTAAAAAGGGCCCGTTCTTTTTGGGGCCATCCACAACGGCAAGGGCCCTTCCGAAAAAGGCCACTCCGGCAAGCACCAGGGCCAGCAGCACCAGGACGCTGGCAAGGCGCTTAGAAATTGAAATAAATGAAGCTGGACGCATCGTAGCCGTTCCCCCAAATTCCAAAAATGAAAATCACCAGAAGGATGACCGCCAGGGCCAGCTCCCGGAAGAGCCAGTTCTGGGAAGCAAACCAAGCTTTCAGGTCCTTCCCCCGGTATTGCAGGCCGTCCACCAGAAGAAGCACCGCCGTGCACAGCAGCAGCGCCCAAAAATCCTGCCGGTCCAGGCCCATGGTATAGTAGGCCTGCCCCACCAGCTCCTCCGGATGCAGTCCCGTCACAATCCGCTTCACCATGGCCGCAGCGATGTCCAGGCCCTCTGCCCGGAAGAAAAGCCAGGCAAAGTCCACCAGAGCAAAGGTGATCACCATGCGGAAAAGCTTGTAGGATGCGGCCTGCCGATTCACACGGAGCCCATCCAGCGCTTTTTCCCGCAAAGGCTTCGTCACAGCCCCAAAAATCTGATAGAAGCCATGAATGGCCCCCCACAGCACAAAGGTCCACAGCGCTCCATGCCATAAGCCGCTGACCAGGAAGACGATGAATACATTGCGGTACTTCTTCCAAGCGGCGCACCGGCTGCCCCCCAGGGGAATATAGACATAGTCCCGGAACCAGGTGCTTAGGGAGATATGCCACCGCCGCCAGAATTCCTGGACGGACTGGGCAAAATAGGGGGTATCGAAGTTCTTAGGCAGATGAATGCCCAGCATTTCCGCCCCGCCGATGGCCATATAGGAGTATCCCGCAAAGTCGCCATAGATTTGCAGGGCATACACCGCCGTGGCAAACACCAGGAAGATACCGGAATAGCTCTCGTAATTTTCATAGACCGTATTGACCAGCACCGCCGCCCGATCCGCAATGCAGAGCTTCAGGAAGAAGCCCCAGGTCATGGTGAGAAAGCCCCGGCGCAAAGCGTCAAAATCCGCCTTCTTAGGCCTTTCATACTGGGGAAGCAATTGGTCCCCCCGGCCGATGGGTCCGGAAAGGAGCTGGGGAAAGAAGGACACAAACAGCGCAAACCGCAAAAAGTTCTTCTCCGGCTTGTATTTGCCCCGATACACATCGATGAGATACCCCGCCGCCTGGAAGGTGAAGAAGGAGATGCCCGCCGGCTGCAACAGGCTCACCCGGGGCATGGGCTCTCCCAGCCCCAGAGCTCGGGTCAGGGCGTTGATGCTGTAAAGGCCGAAGTCCAGGTATTTGTACACCAGCAGAGCACCCAAGGTTCCCCCCAGGCCCAGCCAAAACAGCCACCGCCGCTTTTTTTGCCCCAGCAGCAGCCCGGCCGCATACACCAGCACCGTCAGCCCCAGCAGCAGCACGCAGAAGCGCTTGCCCCAGCTGGCATAGAACACATAGCTTGCCACCAGCAGAAGCCCATTGCGCCACTTTGCAGGTGCAAGCTGCGTCAGCACCAGCACAATGGGGAAAAACAGCAGAAAGCTGTAGGAATTGAAGACCATAGTCCCTCCTGCGGCGAAATCTCGCCTTTTTCGTCCAGTATATCACAGAATGAGAGTCTGAGCAAGCAGCTTCTTGTCTTCGACAGGACGATTACGACGGTATCCGGGAGGCTGCCTTTGGGGCGGTTCATGCTTGCGCAGGAGCACGGCGCGCTTTCCGAATGAAACCTGCCTTTATCGAAATTCGACCCTTGAAATGCTTTACTTGCGCCACATAATGTGGTATTATATGGAATAGTTCCCGGCGATGCGGGATACTGCACACGTTCCGGGCCCATTGTACAAAAATGAGAGGTTTGCATGTTATGAAGCCGGTCCTTGCTTTTTTATTGCCTTTTCTGATGCTGATAAATCTATCCGCCTGTTCCGGAGAACAGGCCCCGGTCCGGGAGACCGCCCCTGTGACCGCCTCTGCTGTGGAGATAACGCCGGAGACCGAAGCCTCTGCGGCGGTTCCGGAAACGGAACCCGTCCTGGAGGGCGGCCTCTTTTTAAAGGTATCCTCCATTACCTTCTCCCTTGTGGGAGAAAGCGACGATATTTATCTGGGTGTGATCCCCAGAGAGCTGCTGACCTGGGAAAGTGACGCACCCGAGATCATTGCGGTGGACAACGGTGTCCTGACGGCAAAGGGCGTAGGGTCTGCGACCATTCGGGCCTCCTACGGTGACCGCCAGGTACAGTGCAGCGCAAGCTGCCTGGCACAGACACAGGACGAGCTGAGGCAGCTGGATCCTGCCATCCTCTCCGCGCCGAACCGCCTGCTGCCGGAGGTGGATCTGACTTCTCCCTGCACGGCTTTTGACGATTCCGCCATTTTGGGAGATTCCATTACCTATTTCCTCTGGCAATACGAAAACACCGTGCATTACCTGGGAGATATGACCTTCGTTACCCGCCAGGGCATCAGCCTTCACGGTCTGGTGGATCGGTTCAAGAATATGTATTATGAAGGCGTCGAAACGAATATTGAGGACATCATCGCAAAGGTAGATGCTTCCCGGGTCTATATTCTGCTGGGGTGCCTGGATTTTCAGGTTCCCGCGTCTGCAGCTCAGCTGATGGAGCACTGGGAAAAGCTGTGTGATCTCATTGCGGAAAAAGCTCCCGAAAAGGAGATCATCCTTATTTCCAACATTCCAGGCTATACCCCGGGAATGCAGCCCACCCAGTACAATCTGGATGTGGCGCAGATCACGCCGCAGCTTCGGCAGCTTGCAAGGGAGCGGGGCTATGGCTTCCTGGACCTTGGCTACTACATCCAGGACCCTCTGGGGAGAATGCCAAAGATCTACAGCAAGGACGAATTCCATATGAATGACGCAGGGAGCCTCGTTTGGATTCGGCTTTTGCGGTATTCCGCATACCTGGAGGCGGCGGGCGGAAGCCTGACCTGAGCTTTGGCGGCGATGGCCAATAGAATGCCATCCCATGGAACACTGATTATGGAGGAACCAACGAAATGACGCAGATCACCTTTCAGCAATTAAAAAAGCTGTCCAAGACGGATGCTTCAGCGCTCCCGCAATATTCCCTGGCGGTGCTCGGCGACTGCGCGACCCAGCACCTGGCTACGGCCCTGCGGGGCTATGGCGTTTCTGCCGGCATTCGCCTGAATGTATTCGATGCGGACTATGATCAGATCGATGCCCAGGTCATGGCCCCGGACTCCGAGCTGTATCGCTTCGCCCCCCAAGGGGTGCTGCTCCAGATGTGTACCGAAAAGCTCCAGGAGGCCTTCTACGATCGCCCGCCGGAGGCAAGGGCTTCCTTTGCGGAGGATACCTATGCCAGGATCCGGCAGATATGGAGCCGGATCGGCAGCCGCATTCCCGCGACGGTTCTGCAGTGTAATTTTCCTCTGATCGACGACGGGGTGTTTGGCCAGTTCGGCAATAAAACCGAGCAGTCCTTCCTGTTCCAGCAGCGCAAGCTCAATTATCTTTTGATGCAGGGCTGCCAGGAGGCAAAAAACACATTCCTGATCGATCTGGATGCACTCCAGACGGCACTGGGCAGAAGCACATTTGCCGATCCAAAACTGTACTATGTTGCAAAAATGCCCATTTCCCTGGCCGCGCTCCCCGCTGCTGCGAAGCTGGTGGTGGATGTGGTGCGGTCATTGCAGGGAGCGGTCAAAAAATGCCTGGTGCTGGATCTGGACAATACCCTTTGGGGCGGTGTGATCGGAGACGACGGCCTCAGCGGGATCCAGATCGGAGAGCTTGGTACCGGCCATGCCTTCTCGGATTTCCAGAAATGGCTGAAGGAGCTGAAAAACCGGGGGATCCTCCTAACGGTTTGCAGCAAAAACAACGAGGACACCGCAAAGGAGCCCTTTGAGAAGCATCCGGAGATGGTGCTGCGGCTGGAGGATTTCTCCATGTTTGTGGCAAACTGGGAGGATAAGGCCCGGAATATCCGCACCATCCAGCAAGCCTTGAACATCGGAATGGACAGCATGGTATTTCTGGATGACAACCCCTTTGAGCGGGAGCTGGTGAGAACCATGATCCCGGAGATCACGGTCCCGGAGCTTCCGGAGGATCCGGCGCTGTATTTGCAGTACCTGCGGGGCCTGGACCTGTTTGAAACCGCCTCCTATTCCAGGGAGGATGCCGGGCGCACGGAGCAGTACCGGGAGAAGGCCCAGCGGGCTGCCTTTGAAGCGGCCTTCCAGTCCTACGACGACTATCTGGAGGCTCTGCAAATGCGCGCATCCGCAGCCGCCTTTGACCCGTTCCATTACCCCCGGATCGCCCAGCTGACCCAGCGCTCCAACCAGTTCAACCTGCGGACCGTCCGCTATACCGAGGCGGAGATCGAAGCCCTGGCCCAGGATGACAGCCGCATCGGCCTGTATTTCACGCTGAAGGACAAATTCGGAGACCATGGACTCATCAGCGTGGTGGTCCTGGAGAAGCAGCCGGAGGACACGTTGTTCATCAGTGAGTGGCTCATGAGCTGCCGTGTCCTGAAACGGGGCATGGAGGAGTTCATTGTGGATAAGATCCTGTCGGTGGCTGCACAGCAGGGCTTCCGCCGGGTCGTCGGCGAATATATCCCCACACCGAAGAACGCGATGGTCAAGGACCTTTATGAACAGCTTGGCTTTGCCAGACTGGAAAACGGCCGGTTCCAGGCAGAGGTTTCCGGCTTCCCCTATCACAAGACCTTTATTACGGAGGAATGAAACATGACACGGCAAGAAATTTTTCAGAAGCTCAACGAGATATTTTCCGATGTGTTTGACGAGGAGATCGTGGTCACCGACGAGACCACCTCTGCAGACATTGAGGACTGGGATTCTCTGACCCACATCACCCTGATCGCAGAGGTGGAGAGCGCCTTTTCCATCAAATTCTCCATGAAAGCAGTGCTGGACATGAAAAACGTGGGAGAAATGGCAGACCTGATCGAAAAAAGCCTGGCATAAGCCCATGCCGACACCCTACCAACTATAAGAAAGGAGGGGCCGCGTTTGGTCTTTTCCTCGGCAGTATTTTTGTTCGCTTTTTTACCGCTGACGATTTTCGGATATTTTCTGCTCCCCCGGAAGTGGCGCAATGCATACCTGATGCTTGCATCCCTGGTGTTCTATGCCTGGGGCGAGCCGAAGTTTGTGCTCGTGATGATCGCCTCCATTCTGATGAACTACCTGTTTGGACTTTTGGTCGTCAAAAAGGAGGAAGAAGCCTGTCGGAAGCGGATCCTGGTGCTGATGGTCATCGCCAATCTGTCGCTGCTGTTCGTCTTTAAATATCTGAATTTCACCGTTGCGAACCTGAATGTGCTTTTTCACGGACGGATTCCCCAGACCCATATCGTCCTGCCCATCGGCATTTCCTTCTTCACCTTTCAGGCCATGTCCTATGTATTCGATGTCTCCATGGGGCGCGGAAAGGTCCAGAAAAACCCGCTGAATGTGGCGCTGTACATTGCACTGTTCCCGCAGCTGATCGCCGGGCCCATCGTCCGCTACCAGACCGTTGCCGATGAAATACAGGATCGGAACGAGAATCTGGAGGACTTTGCAAGGGGAATCCGGAGATTTGTCATAGGTCTTGGCAAGAAGATGCTCCTGTCCAACAGCATTGCGCTGCTGGCGGACCAGACCTTTGACTGCGCCGCCCCCGGAAGCCTTTCCGTTGCGACGGCGTGGCTGGGTGCGCTGGCCTATGCCTTCCAGATCTACTTCGATTTTGGCGGCTATTCCGATATGGCCATCGGGCTGGGATTGATGTTTGGATTCCATTTTGACGAGAATTTCAATTACCCCTATATCTCCAGAACCGTATCCGAGTTCTGGCAGCGCTGGCATATTTCTCTGAGCTCCTGGTTTCGGGACTACCTGTTTTATCCCGTCTCCCGGAAGGCGGTGCCCCTGGGCCAGAAGGCCAGAAAGCGCTGGGGAAAAACGGTGGGCCGCCTGGTGCCGTCGGTGATCGCCCTTTCCGTGGTGTGGCTCAGCACCGGCATCTGGCACGGTGCCAGCTGGACCTATATCCTGTGGGGCGTGTATTACGGCATTCTGCTGATCTGCGCCCTGATTTTTGCGCCCCTGTCCAAGAAGCTGGCAAAGGGTCTGCACATCCATACCCAGTCCGTTCCCTTTGCGGCCTTTCAGATCCTGCGCACCATGATCCTGGTGCTGCTGGGTTATGTGCTGTTCCGCTCCACCTCCATGCACCGGGCACTGGAGTATTTTGGAGCCATGTTTGGCCTGACGGGAAACGCTGCGGCAGACGGTGCTGCGGCGACTGCGCTGAAAAATCATGCCTCGGCACTGCTCCTGTGCGCCTTGGCATCTACCCCCATAGCCTGCTGGGTTCAGAAGCATACGGGGAGGTTCGGCAACTCTGATGCCGTGAAAAACGCCGTTTGCGGGGTGATTTTCCTGGCAGCAGTGGCCTGCATCGTCAGCTCCTCTTATAATCCCTTTATCTATTTTGCGTTCTGAGCGCCCTGCGTAAAGCCTGGGCCTATGAGGAAAACGGAAAAGAAGGTGGAATTTGTGAAAAAGAAGGCAATTATGCTGCTCCTGGCAGCGGCGGTGATCGGATTGCTCTGCGCCTGTGGGGCCAGATCCGAAACGGCACCCCCTGCGGAAGCTGCTGTGACCGTTGAACCGGCCACGGAAACGACTGTGGAGGCGGCCCCGGATGAGACCGCGGAAACGGAGTCCACAGTCATGGAGGGTGATCTGTTTTTAAAGGCCTCCTCGGTGACCTTTTCCCTGGTTGGGGAACAGGAGGACATCTACCTGGGGGTGATCCCCCGGGAGCTGGTGAGCTGGGAAAGCGACGACCCGTCCGTCGTTTCCGTTGAGAATGGCGTTCTGACTGCCGCCGGCGTCGGTACCACGACCGTCCGCGCATCCTATGCAGACCGCAGCATCTCCTGCACGGCCGGATGCCTGGCAGAGACAGAGGAAGCTTTGCTGCAATTGGATACGGACATCCTCTGCGCGCCGAAGCGTTTGCCGCCGGAGGTGGATCTGGAAGAGCCCTGCACCTATTTTGACAACAGTGCCATTGTTGGCGATTCCATTACGTTTATCATGTTCCAGTGGGAGAGCCAATCGAACTACCTAGGGGACATGCTGTTCCTGGCCAGGGGCGGCACCAGCCTCAACGGAATCGTCCGCCGGTTCAGCAACATCTATTACAAAGGCACAGAGGCCAACCTGGAGGATGCCATTCAGCAATCCGGCGTGGAGCGGGTCTACTTCCTGCTGGGCTCCAATGACATCGGAGACCCCAGTCAGCGGCTGCTGTACTTCGAAAACTGGGACATTATGCTGGAGCGGATCCGGGAGAAGAGCCCCGATGTGGAAATAATCATGATTTCCAATCTGCCCCAATACGACGATCTGGACAGACCGGAGCGGACGCAGCCACATATCCGGACCTACAACGATTTGATGGTGGAATACAATGCCCAGCTGCGGCAATACGCCGAAGAGCATGGCTGCGGTTATCTGGATCTCAGTTATTACATCCAGGACCATTTCGGAAGAATGGCAAAGATATACCACCAGGACAACTACCATCTGAATGAGGCCGGCTGCCTGAGCTGGATGAAGGTACTGCGTTATTACGCAAAATACGAACTTGAGGGAGGCACTCTGTCATGAAAAAAATAATTGCCCTGCTATTGGTTTTTGTAATGCTGCTTACGGTTTCCGCCTGCGGAAGCACGAAAAAAAGTCTGGATATCGATGGGCTTTACGGCAGCCTGGAGCAGTATCTGCCGGAGATGTTTGAGCCGGACGAGGACACCCTTCTGAACTTCCTGGGTGTTCAGGCTGCGGACTGCACCAAGTATAAGATCGCCATCTGCGCAGAGGGACTGCGGGTGGACGAGGTCTGGCTGATCGAGGCAAAGGACCAGGCCGCCCTGGAGCGGCTGCAGACTCTGGCCAACAACCGGATCCAGTCCAAGCTGGACGAAACGGTATCCTATGTGCCCGACCAGTATCCCATTGTCCAGCAGGCACAGGTTTTGACCGATGGGTTGTATCTGGCGCTGTTCATCTCTCCTGAGGTTGAAAGCATGGCCGCCGCCTTTGAGGCTGCCCTTCAGTGAGCGGACCTGCGGGTAAGCGCAAGCGGAGGAGTGACTGCAAATGAAAAAACACAATCTGGCAGCTGCGATCCTGTTTTGCGGCTTCCTGGCCGTCATGGCTTTGAGCTATCTGCTTCCCCAAAAGACCTTCTCCGATTCGGAGCGCCGGTACCTGGCGCAGATGCCGAAGTTCCAGTGGAAAACCGTTTCCACCGGAAAATGGGGAGGCGAGGTGGAGACCTACCTGACGGATCATGTCCTGGGCAGGGATCTGCTGGTGGGCATCAATGCCTACATGGAGTATTTTGCAGGCCGCCAGCAGCTGAAGGATATCTGGGTCGTGGATGAAAAGCTGGTGGAGGCCCCTGTCGCCGTGGACGAGGCGGCCATTGCCCGGAACATGAATGCCATCAACGCCTTTGCCGAAAGCGTCGGCCAGCCCATAGACCTGATGGTCGTGCCCTCCGCAGGCTGGGCCTCCGGGGAAGCGGACTATACGGATGCGGATGCCCTGGCGCGCATCGCCCAAAAGGCAGACTCGGGTATCCGGATGCTCCCCGTGCAGCAGATCTTCGAAGGAAGACCGGAACTGTACTACAACACGGATCACCATTGGACGAGCCGGGGGGCCTACGATGCCTACGCATGCTATATGAACGCATTGGGCAGAGATCTCCGGACAAGCTACAGTGTGACAACCGTGGATGGATTCCGGGGCTCTACCTATGCCCGCAGTGCTCTGTGGCTGACCCCGGCGGAATCTATGGAGCTCTGGCAGGGAAGCGAAGGGCTTACCGTCACCAACGGCGAGACGGAAGGCACCCACACCGGCATTTTTTATGAAGAGCGCCTGACCTCTGCCGATATGTATACCGTTTTCCTGGACGGAAACCACTCCCTTGTCCGGGTCAAAAATCCCGGGAAGAAGGGAAAGCTTCTGGTCATCCGGGATTCCTACGGAAACTGCCTGGGCGGCTTCCTGGCGGAAAGCTATGGGGAGGTCGTGCTGGTCGATCTGCGCTATTACCGCCGCCCGGTATCGGAGCTGGTGCGCGAGGAGCAGTTTGACAATATCCTCGTTTGCTACAACTGCCTGAATTTTCTGACGGATACGAATTTGCCAACACTGAAATAACGGAGGCCCCAGTCACTGGGAATGCAAAGCATGGAAATCAAAAAAGCAGCCCTGGAGGATATCCCCGAGATCGTGAAGGTATATGACATTGCCCGAATGTTTATGCGGGCCAATGGGAACCTGAGCCAGTGGGGCGGAGGGTATCCGGGGGAGGCACTCCTCCGGGGCGACATTCAGGCAGGGAACCTGTATATTCTGTGTGCCGATGGCGCGATGGAAGGCGTCTTTGCCTTCATCCCCGGGGAGGACCCGACTTATCGGTATATTGAAGACGGCAGCTGGCACTGGAACCGTCCCTATGGCACCATTCACCGCCTGGCTTCCCGGGGCACAGCCCGTGGCGTTGCCAAGGCCTGCTTTGACTTCTGCCGGGAAAAGATTCCCTATCTGCGCATTGATACCCATGCGGATAATCACCCCATGCAAAACGCCGTCCTGCGCTACGGCTTCCGGAAATGCGGCACCATCTATCTGACGGACGGGTCACCCAGGGTCGCCTTTGACTATATGCAGGGCAAGTAAGCGAAGAGAATGCCTGTCGAATCAGAGAATATTTTAGTTACGACTGCCAGAATACACTGCTTTCTAAATTTTATCAGTTATGACTGTGCTATGGCAGTCTGAATAATTATCTGTACTGCCAAGAGCATGGAATGGAAAAATAGTTCCCCATGTACGAAAAGGAAACCAAGGACAAGAAGTACCGTGACGATCCATATGGTAGGCAAGATGCAGGGAGGTTTGACGCTTACTTCTGAACTGTGAAAACGAGAAACTGCCAAAGGAAACAATGGTGGCATTTGAACCATAAAAAGGAAAACCGCTGCAACATCCATCCCACTTTGGAATGCGTATTGCAGCGGTTTATTTGCTGGAAGCAAATTATTCGATATTTGTGATTTCCCAATCATCCGTTACCAGATGGGTAAAGCCTTTGTTTTCTTCTTCGTCAGGAACAGATGCAGTCCAGATGATTTCATCGTTCTCGCCCAGTGCAGTTATTGTTAGACCACACAGATCGCTGTATCCATCCAGATTTTCCAGCCAGATGCGTTCGCCTTTCTTGAACAGGGAACCATCAGCGCTTTCACATCCACCACTTGCGTTAGGCATTGTAAGCTCGATGCTCTTAACACCTTCTGCACCGATGGTCAGATAAAACTTAGAAAGTTCATCCTCTATGGACGGAAACTGGATTTTCTGTCGTGCTTCTTCGGTAGCGAAGATCCACCACTTGCCATTCATAAAAAGTTCAATGGTTCCCTCGGTTGCCCCGTATTGATAACCATAACCTGTACCAAAATTGGACTGATCGTCAACGGTGGGTTGTTTACTTCCGTCAACCTGGGATGTGATTTCTCCATCCATAACACCACATCTTGCTTCTATTTTGCTTTCATGGCCAGTATCAAGATACAGTGTCCCGTTCACCATAACCATAGGGATTAAGTCCCGTGTTTCGGTTTCCTTTATAACCTTGATGCCATAAACATCCGCAATTCGTGCAGGATAAGTTTCAAGGATTTCACCGGAGTATTCAATTTCAATCACATCTCCGTTTTCAGGTTCTGGTGATGGATGCGCATTTCTGATAGGTACTTCAATTCGGTCTGCACTATTCAGTTCCCAGCTACCTTCAACAGGCTTCACAAGATAATTGCCATCATGGATTTCCAGAATTTCAGCCTGGAAAACCTGATGGGCTTCGTTGGAAAAACCTTCAATCTGAATACAATGATTCTTGAAAACCAATCGACCAGTTTCTACCAGTTCGTCAGTATTATATTTCCTTTTATCTACATAGAGGTATCCGTCAGCTTCATGAAATCTGAGGGTAAAATCGAAATATCCTCGGTCAGACAGTTCATAGCTTACTCCGTTTGCATAGTCATAGATGGTGACGCGGTTGTCAATCATGCCTGAGCCCCAACTGATTGAAGAACACAACTCAGGCAAACCGTCGCCGGTGAGGTCGCAGAAATAGGCGTTCCAGATTGGCATCCCCGTATAAAGTGAAGTGCTTTTACTACCCTTAACAGCCAGCATCTCTCCGTAAGACCAACGGAAGGTCACATCCGGAAACTCGGTGAGGCTGATTTCAAGACTACCGTCCCATTTCATTTCATCAGGGGTTTCAAGGTAATCAAACCACTCTATTACGGAATTTATCTCATCCACAATACGCACTTCTACATTTTCTACTTCAACATAAACAATAATGTCCTCATTGGTGGAGTTCTGCATATTCACACCAATCTTAAACCACGTATCTTTTTCTGCATCAAATTCCACAGGCATACCATGCGTAAGATAAGTGGCTGTGTATCCGGTTTCTGCTGTCTTATTAACGGGGAACAAAAGAACTTCTGTATCACCCAATCCATCACCAGACCATATTTTGATTGAATTTCTGACTGTGCTGACTTCCTCATCCGCATATACAAATTCCTCTTGACTTCCTGCGGGAACAACAATTCGCAATGTATAGCGGTCTTGCTTAGGATTCGTTAGGAAGCAGACCGCAACGCCCACGCAAACAATGACTGCAATAATAATAACCCAGAACGCAGGCTTCTTATAATTCATCACAGACTTCACACGCTCCTTTACGCCGACCTCGCCAAAGGCAAGAGGACAAGCGGCGATCATACGGCGATTTACGCTGCAAGCCACAAGTGCTTGGGTATAATCTGCTCTCTGTTCATTTCCGAGTTTCTTGATAACCTTTTCATCACAGGCAAGCTCAATGTCACGGCAAAGAAGCACATAAGCCAACCACATCAGAGGATTGAACCAATGGATCGTCAGCAGGAGAAAACCAAGGGGCTTCCACCAATGATCTTTGCGCCGGATGTGCGCCTGTTCATGGGCAACAACGTGTTCCATATCCTGTTCGTTCATGCTGAACGGAAGATAGATTCTCGGATTGATAATGCCCAGGACAAACGGAGAACTTACATTCTCACTCTGGAAAATATTATCCTTGTAGCGAACAGCGGTATCCACTTTACGACATAGGCACCAATAACTAACTGCGGTATACAAGAGAAGGGAGCCTACACCAATCAACCAGATAATATTCAAAATCGGAATCCAAATCTGAAGCGGGTTTGCACTCGTCAATACATGCTGTGGTGGAGCAAATGAGGATAGAACAGGATTGACCACACTATTGATCGCCGGAACACCGCTGTCTATTGTGGGTTTGACCGCCATTTCAATATCCAACGGAATTGTTTCTGAACTTGGGATAAGGCTTAATGCGCGCTCAAAAGAGAGCGGGCAGATCAGTCTGACAGCCACGATGCCCCAAAGCAGAACATTGACCCACTTGGGAGCTTTCTTCAAAACAAGTCTGAGTATCAGCACAGCCACGACAAGCCAGCTTGCAGATATGCTCATGTTAACGATTTTTAAAAACAGATCGCTCATTATTTGCCTCCTCTCCGGATGCAGTCGATCATACGCTGCACCTCATCAAGCTCATCTTCGGACATATCCTGATGTTTCGTAAACGCAGCGATAAAAGCAGGTAGAGAACCCTCGAATTTCTTCTCAAGCAGTTCGTCGATCTCACACGCCTGGGCTTCCTCTTTGGAAACGAGAGAAGTAACAGTGCCATTGTCGTTCTTCAGCACACCACGCTCTCCAAGACGCTTGATAACGGTATAAGTCGTAGTCCTTTTCCATCCGAGTTGATCCTGGCACAGCTTTACAAGCTGGGCAGCAGTAACCGGCTCATGCTCCCACATAATCAAACAAAAACGATATTCACTTTCGTGAATCTTCGGAAAATCCATATTCACGCCCTCCTTGTCTACACCGTTAGACTTCATAAATAGTCTACCACATTAGACAGCCAAAATCAATAGAGTTCACAGAAAAGATACAAAAAATTGCCCGCAGAATTTCTCCCACGGGCGAAGTGTTGATTAAGCAGCTTGGGAGCTGGTATGCCTCACTTTTCAATGTGTGAAAGTTAATATTCAAGAAATATTGGTTATTGACGAACAATGGCGTTGGGCATATTCCAGAAGGTTTCTGCTGTTCCCAAAATGGCGAACGTAGCAAATAATATTACCAGAAGTCCTGACCATATATTGATTTGCTCGTACAAGAGCATATTTTGGGGGGACACTTTCAAGGGGCGGATAAAGAATCATATCAAACCCATCAGGCTTCTCAATATGGTATGCGGCGGGGTGATATGGCAGGACAAGGGCGGCAACAATGTCGTGCTTTTGCTTTGCCAGTCGCAGCGCCGCTATTGCCATGCGGTCAAAGTTCCCGTGATAGCCTACATAGAAGATTTTTGTTCCCTTTGAAATTTCATTTTCAATGGCTTCAACCAGAGCAGGATAAGCCGACCGCGGCGTGTTTGCGTGTCCGAATAAAAAACAGGTACTCATGTTCTCACCCTCATTCTGTATTAAAAGCACAGATGTGCTTTTATGTCATTCTAACAGAATGGTTCTGTATTTACAATACATATGTGCATAATACAGGCGGGGTGAGTAGAATGTCTATTGACTACAAGGATATTGGTCAGCGTATAAAGCGTCTTAGAATGGAAAAGGGGCTCACACAAGAGCGGTTATCGGAAATAATCGGGGTAGGACCGAGCCATATGAGCCATATTGAATCAGGTTCAACTGTGCCAAGTCTTGAAGTATTCATTTCAATTCTAAATGCGTTAGATTGTTCTGCCGATGAATTGCTCTGTCGGGAAACCAACGCAGGAAAACCTTTGCTGAACAGTTGGCTGTCAGAGATCATTGCTGACTGTGATCCAACAGAAACAAAAATACTCTCAGACATTGTGATTTCCGCAAAAGAAACACTACGAAGAAACAAAATCAGTGAATAAAAGAGTGTGTCCGAATATGACACACTCTTTTTGCTTTGATAACCATATTATTCAATTACATTGAAGTACTGCAGAGCATCCATGATAGCAGCCTCTTTTTCAGGGCTTACCTGTGGTGCTGGGCGGCTTTTGACTGACCAAGGCTTATTATAGCATTCCCGAAGATTAAGCCCCAACTTTCGTTTTACTTGGGCAATGTACAGGCTGGGAACCTTGATCTTGTACTTATTTAGAATGTACTGCTTAATTTCGGAGTATGAGGGGGGACGCGGTCTACAACCTTTTCAAGCTCCAGCGGGTCAATTTCAAGCTCAATGTGGTCGTCAGCGAGTTTGGACAAAAGTACAATAGATTCGACGGTAGTATCAGATTCCAAGGACAATTCTTTTACTTCCCCGCCTTCAACAGGCATCGGGAAATTGAATACAATACTCCTGATCCAGCAGCCGTCCTTCCTCTTTTCCGGGTACAGGTCAATTCTTTCGATGAATGCCTTCATAAGTTCCTTCCGCTCGGCTTCTGTAGCGGAGTTGTAAACCGCATCGAAGGCCAGGAGCAGCCGATAGATATTGTCACCTGAGATCTTCTCCTGCCGGATACTGCGAATCTGACTTTGCAGCTCATCAATCTGAGATTCGATTTCTACCATGATATCATATTGTTCGTCATAACGGCGCTGCAAATCGGAAATTTTTCTGTCATAGTGCGGGTCGCCAATATCCAGCGTGTCCATTTGTCGCTCCAACCGGGTTTTCGTGCCGAAGGTTTGCTTCAGCCGCCCCTGCAAAACCTCCACCTGCTGTTCCAGGGTCGCGGTATCTACTGCCGTTCCGATTTTTGCTTGAATGGCTTCTGCAAACCGGGGCTTATTGACCATGGCGGAGATGATTTTGGCAACTGCATTGTTCAGCTCTGCCTGGTCTATGTTCAGTCGGAAACTGCACTCATGACCGGAAGCGGTAATGGTATTCTTGCAATAGTAGTAATACCGTGTTTTCTTGTCCCTGCCATGGGCTTTGGCGATGTTGCCGTACATACCTTTGCCGCAGCATGGACATCTCAGAATGCCGGACAGGATATGGGCATGGTCTGGATTGTTGACCTTCTCCCGTTTGAAAGAATTGAGCTTTCGCTTTTCCTGCGCCAGATACCAATCTTCTTCGGAAATGATGGCTTCATGCTGACCATTGTAAACAGGGAACTCCGACTGCTCGACCACGTGCATCTCATTTCTTGTACCTTGCCTCTTTTCGGTTCTCCGTCTGCCATAAGCAATTTTACCCATATAAACGGGATTATCCAGTACGTCCTGCACGAAGTTCCTTGAAAATCCGGGGATGGTGTTATTTTGCCGCAGCTTCTTCACAAACCCGTTGCGGTTGAGATATTTAGCAACTCCGGCAACGCCCTCATTGGTATGGATGTAGCGGTCATAAATAACACGGATTACTTCCACTTCATCCTCCGCAATGACAAGGTTTCCGCTTTCCAATTTGTATCCATAGGGAGCGAAACCGCCGTTCCATTTGCCCTCACGAGCCTTTTGCTCCCGTCCTGCCATTGTCTGTGTGCGGATATTCTCTCGCTCGATTTCCGCCACCGCAGACAGCACGGAAATCATAAGCTTTCCGGCATCCTTGGAGCTGTCAATGCCATCCTCCACGCAAATCAGGTTGACACCAAAATCCTGCATGAGTTGCAAAGAGTTCAGAACGTCCGCTGCATTTCTGCCAAATCGGGACAGCTTAAAGACCAACACATAAGAAACATCATCTTTGCCGTCCTGGATGTCATTCAGCATCCGTTGAAACTCCTGCCGCCCTTGAATGTTCTTGCCGGAAAATCCCTCGTCAGAATACTCCCCAGCAACGATCATATCCTCGTATGCCGCATACTTCCGCAGCTTGTCACGCTGGGCATCCAAACTGTATCCGTCAACCTGCATCGAGGTGGACACTCTTGTATAAAGATAGCATTTAAGTTGTTTCTTTTTCAGAATCTCCACCTCCCTCATTCCTTCCTTTTACCATAAGTCCCTCGTTGCGGATATAATACTCCAAAAGCCACAGCACATAATCCGGTGCATGGCGGTTGTCCAATTCCCATTCCGTCATAGTCCGGTAAGGAATATGGACGAGCTTGCAAAAATCTTTCCGATTCAGTCCTGTGCTTTCACGCAACTTTATAATTCTGTTTTTACAATCCATCCGTCTTTTCTCCACAAAAGCAAAAAATACACGTTGCGTAATCATTATAGCATAGCCATAGTGAATACGCAACGTGTAAATTGCAAATTTTACGCAGCCTTATCCGTCAAAAGCTGCGCTTGATTACTTTCCTCGGAATGCTCCACTCCCTGCGGTGCGTCCTGTTCCAATTTATCCAAAACCTGATGTCCATATTTCTGGAGCATCTGGCTCATAACATCCACACAGCGGTCAAATGCCGCATTATATTTCGCTTCCTCATAATATTTCTTCAATAGGCGATTCCTCCATCAAAGTTCCATATCCTGTCCACGCTTCCGGGCAGGGTGTTCGTGTTCCTGTGTTTCCTTTCCTCTGATGAGGATAGAATTGATAAAAGCCCGAACCTTTTCGGATGCGATTTCCAGTGCATCCAGAAAGGGTTGGGCTTTCTGTTTGAGTTCCATATATTTTTCGTTTACCGCTTCATACCGCTGCTTCCAGATGGAAACCGTCTTTTCTGCGGAAGCCAGTTTTTCTTTCAGACGCTTGTTGTCAGCATTGGCGATAATGCCATTGACCGCATAGCGTTTGAGTGTGTCGCATTCATCCGGTGTCAGCGTGATATTGTTTCCGAATGTGGCTTTTTTGCCCATTGCTTCAATGTCCTGCACTGTCAGCGCAATGGTCTTTGCCGCCTTGGTTTCCTTTTGCAAAGATTCCAGTTTCTTTTTCTGTTTTGCTGTGGCAGCTTTGGCATCCTCCAAACTCTGCTCTGCCTGTGCTACCTGCCCGGCCACAGTTTCCAGCCGCTGCTGTTCTGCCTGTACCTTAAACTGGGTCACAGTCAGATGTTCCTCGGTGCTTCCACGTTCTCCACGCTCCAGATCGGTATATCCGGCAACTCGCATGAAATGGAAAAAGTCATCCTGCAACACACTGTAGGATGACCTCAAAATCTTTTTTCCTCTTGCGTTCAACATTGGATTACCGTCCTCGTCAAGCACCGGCTTGGACTCCCATTTCTTACTGCGGCTGACCTGTGTGATGACCTCCTTAACGGTTCCCCGGAGGGCTTCATCCTTGCATCGCTTCGACCAAAGTATCTGCTTTTCCACCACCGGGATATAAACCACATGAAGGTGGTAGTGGTACACATCTTCGCCCAAAGCTTCGGACATTGCTCGGTTGCGCTCATCGGCGTGCATCACAGCGGAGAGGATATACTGCTCACCACCTACGATCTCCGCAGCAGCTTTGTAGGCATCGGCATAAAACTGTTTCGCAAATTCATAGCCGCCATGATTGTAGAAATAAGCGGAATTCACATCAAATACCAACTCACCGTATTTGACGGCATCCGGTTTCAGACCTCTGGTGGAGATCACGCCGTCTTGTTCCATCTGCTCAAACATTTTTACATAATCGTCCGTGGGTGCTTTGAAATGGACGTTCAGAGAAGTGCGTTCCGGCACGATGTCCTGATTGCTGTAGCTGTCCTTTTCACGCTCATTGTGTTCCTGTACCTTTGCCACATCTGCCGGGTTTCCCAAGTCCTGATTTCTGGCTACGGTACGGTCTATTCCATCGTTTCTTGCCATTGGCGTTTCCTTTCTTTGAGATTTGCAGACAGCGGAGAACTACGGAGAGGCACTTTTTCAAAGTGTAATAACCCACTATGACACTTTCATCCATACTGGCTGCAAAGTGCCGTGGGCTCTCCGAGGGCTCTCCCGAGGGGGAATGCGGTCACTGCGGTGACCTCTGCTGACCAAGGCAAAATGTCTGCAACTTTTCCC
>OIYS01000773.1_pt1 | contig 19658 bp, 18 predicted proteins | sample 1588271 | NCBI WGS metagenome assembly OIYS01 (sample SAMN03283286) | human gut metagenome | biome: human-associated habitat; material: feces | host: Homo sapiens | place: Peru | collected 2012
GCCCTCAAAGTCAAAAAGACCGGGAGTGTCGATTATATTAAGTTTAGTGTTGTCCCATTCAATAGCCGCCATAGCGGAAGAAACCGACGATTTACGGCGTCTTTCCTCAGCGTCGAAGTCGAGAACGGTATTTCCTTCAGCAACTTTACCGAGTCTGTCGGTTGCGCCTGCAACATAAAGCATTGCTTCGCAAAGGGTGGTTTTACCTTTTCCGCCGTGTCCGACAACGGCAATGTTTCTGATGTTGTTTGATGTGTAGGTTTTCATAGGGATCACTCCAATATCTGAAAAATAATTTATCTTTATGAAAATGAACATAATTTTCATATCAACAATAAAAATTGTAGCATATTTGCACAAATATAGCAACAACAAAATAAAAAAAAGACTGCAAAAACTATAAGTTTTTACAGTCCTTAAATATTTATATGTTGTTTATCAGCCGTTGAGAAGCGTTCCCGTGTTCACATATCGATCGGCGTAGAACATATCAAACACATCAATAACGCCGTCCTGATTATAGTCTGCGGCATTAAAGCACGCTTCGTTTGTAAATTCCGCTTCCTGTATAGCCGCTTCTTCAATCAAAGCGTTGTCCGTGAAATCTGTTTTGCCGTCGGCGTTTACGTCGCCCCAACGAACAAGCGTATATTGTTTTGAAACGGGACTTGTAATTGTGAGCGTTCCGCCTGTTGTCGTGCCCGAAACGGTTGCCTTGTTATTCGACGGCGCATAGCTCGGAGAAGATATACATAAGATTGACGAACGGATATCGGCATCCTTTGAGAAGAAAAGCATACCCTTTTGATTGTCAAAGGTCGCCGAAGCGCTCGGACTTACCAAAACAGACGAATAAGCGGTTTGCGAAATTGTGGGATAGGTCAAAGCAAAGCCGCTGTAGCTGAATAATGCGCCTGTGTTTATGTGGCTTGCCGAGGTCTCTTTTCCGTTTCCGAATTTTGTTTGAGCACCGAATGCGCTTGAGGAAAGCGACTCTGAACCTACAATAAAGTAATCATAGAATGTTCCCGAGTCTCCCTGATCTGCCCAAGTGGCGTCCATACCGTACCACTTGCCGTCCTCCATTTTAACATAGTTCCATTTGTGCGCTCCGCCGTTGCCTGTGCCGACAACAAGTATGCACGGAATACCCTCACGGTCGCAGATAAGCTTGAACGCCTCCGCATAGCCCTCGCAGACAGCCTGACCGCTTATAAATACGCCTGTCGGCTGGTGTGCCATAGGAACATTCATGGTATACACCGTCATTTCGCATATTTTATCGTGAATCGACTTGCATTTTGCATAGCGTGACGAGCCGCTGACGGTAAAGTTATTAACAGCCGTCATCATCTGAGAATAACAAGAGCGAACCGTGGCGAAGTTTTGATAGTTGTTTGTTTCAAGGGTTATGTAAAGGTCCATAGAGGTAATCCAATAATTACCTGCCGAATCATAGGAATATCCGTAAGAAATTTTGTATCCGCTGAGCCAGAAATATTGAGGATAATCCTCGATAACCGCCGACATAGCACCGATAACGGCATTTTGCAAAGCGGCTTTTAATGCGTCGGCTGAGTTGCCCGAAATTTGCCTTGCGGGAACTTTAATGCCGATAACAGCCTCCGTAGAAGTGTCTGCACCGATATTCAGTCCTGCTTCGGCTTGAACGATTGCGTTGTAGATTGTTTTTTGAGCTGTTGTGAGATAATCATAGAAAAGCCAAGCTGAATTTGCATTTGCGAAAAATTTATTTGGCGTTTGCACGTCGTTTGCGGCATCGGGGAAATACGCTTCGTCAACGAGAATGTTACCGCAAATAAATCCGTCGCTTTCGCCGTGATAAATCTCGGGTGAGGACGAAAAGGCGAAAAATCCACATAAACTGATAACCAAAATCATAGTAAGGGCTATTGCGAAAGTCTTTTTCATTTTTATATCTCCTCTCTTTTTATGCCGTTTTTATTAGACTTTTTTGAAGGTTTGGCAATATTATAATGAACACCTAACTTTATTGTGTCTATCGTAACATATATCGTCGAATTTGTAAATATATAATGGTATTGATTTTTAACGGCGGAAAACGTATAATAAAATGATAAAAGTTTGGAGTGATTTTTGTGTCAAACGAGAAATTTTTACAGCTTCGTGAGAAATATCCGTCATTTTCATATAACGGTTGGCAGCTCACAAGGGAAAACGATGAAATTAAAATAGCTTTTGACTTTTCTATCGACGGCTTGTGCGATTTTCATCCGTCAACGAGGATTCCCGTCAAAGAACTTAATATAGCTAACGATTACAATTCGGAAATTGCCGAGAAAATTGTGTTCAATCTCGGTATGGTCGAGCTTATAAGCTATTGGAAGTGTGCCTGTCCGAAAACCGTAAACGTAAAATGCGGATACCTTTCGGAAAAGGACATAAAATGGTATAAGAAGCTCTATTTCGGCGGCTTGTCGGAGTTTTTCTATATAAACGGTATAGAAACAGACGAAGAGAGCTTTATGGAAATTAAAGTCAATGAAGAGCTTGAGCACCATATGCATCCGCAGGCGTATAATTCAAACAGTATAAATCTTATCCCCGTCGGCGGCGGTAAGGACAGCTGCGTTACGGCTTCCCTGCTAAAGGATTTCAAGGATAAAAATATGTTCTTTACGGTAAATGACCAAAAGGCGAGAACCGATACGGTGCTTGCGGCAGGCTATAACGAAAAGGATATTGTAAGGACTTACAGGACGATAGACGAAAATTTGCTAAAGCTGAATTCGGAAGGCTTTTTGAACGGTCACACCCCGTTTTCCGCAATAGTTGCGTTCCTGTCGCTTTACTGTGCGTACCTTGTCGGAGGCAAGTACATTGTGCTTTCCAACGAGTCGAGCGCAAACGAAACAAATATTGAGGGCGTAAACGTCAATCATCAGTATTCAAAATCGTATGAGTTCGAGGAGGATTTCACCGCTTATGTCCAAAAGAATATTTTCGGCTACGACGGCATTGAATATTTCAGCCTTTTGCGTCCGTTCTCGGAATTGCAGATAGCTAAAATGTTTGCGTCGCTCACGCAGTATCACGAAACGTTTAGAAGCTGTAACAGAGGCAGTAAGAAAAATGTTTGGTGCGGTAAATGTGCGAAATGTTTATTTGTTTTCACGATTTTATCGCCGTTTATCGAATATGATAAATTGGTTTCGATTTTCGGTAACGATATGCTGGATGATCCCGATTGTACCGCTGATTTTGACGGACTTGCGGGCATTACGGATTTGAAGCCGTTTGAGTGCGTGGGCACAAAGTCGGAGTTTAATTTTGCTCTTATGAGCCTTTGCAAAAAGCTTGAAAAGGACGGAAAAGAGCTTCCGCTTCTCTGCAAGAGATTTAGAGAAAATGTTGATGAAAGCACAATAGATGAAAATTTACTAAAAGAATATAACGCCCTTAACAGCGTTCCCGACGAATTCCTTTATATTGTAATGGAGATGTATAAATATGTTGCCGAAGATAATTGATTACCTTAAAGATAAGTCCGTGCTGATACTTGGTTTCGGCAGAGAGGGTCAGTCCACGCTTTCCTATATTAAAAAGCATTTGCCCGAAAAGGAATTGACCGTTGCCGATAAAAACAAGGTTAATCCGGACGGCGAGAACATCAGGACCGTTTGTGGCGAAAACTATCTTGACTGCGTAAACGATTTTGACGTTGTAATGAAAAGCCCCGGAATATCTTTCCGTGATATTGAAGTAAACGAAAACACAGAGGTTACCTGTCAGGTTGATATGTTTTTGCGTTTTGCGGATTGCCGCAAGGTCGGAATAACAGGCTCAAAGGGCAAGACCACAACCTCTACGCTCACATATGAAATGTTAAAGGCGGCAGGCAAGGATGCAAGGCTTATCGGTAATATCGGCGTGCCTGTTTTTGAAGCGCTTGAGAGCGTTACGCCCGACACCTATGCCGTTATTGAAATGTCGTCGCACCAGCTTGAATTTACTCACGTTTCGCCCGAGGTCGCTATTCTTACAAATATTTACGAGGAGCACCTTGACCATTACAAGGGCGGATTTACGGGCTATGTAAACGCAAAGCTTCACATTATGAATTATCAAAACGAGAACGATACATTTATATATAATGCGGATCAGGGCGTTTCCGAATATGTCAAGCTCGATTCGACAAAGGCTGAAAAAATCGGAGTTTCCGTAAACGACAGGCTTCCCTTTGAGGTATGTAACGAGCATCTTTTGGGCGTTCATAACAAGCAGGACGTTATATTCGCTTACCGTGCGGCAAAGGCATTTGGCGTTAGCGACAAGGATTGTGAAAAAGGCGTTGAGAGCTTTTCTGGAATTGAACACAGAATGGAAAAGGTCGGCACGTTTAAGGGCGTTACCTTTTATAATGACTGCATAGCGACAATTCCGCACGCAGTAGAATGTGCGGTTGAGGCGTTAAAGAATGTTGATACGCTTATTTTCGGCGGCAAGGACAGAGGCATAGATTATTCGGAATTTTGCGATTATCTTGAAAAGTGTTCTGTTAAAAATCTTATCGGTACGCCCGAGACAGGGCATAAAATAATCGATAAGCTTTCAAAGGGCGCTTGTCCGAAGCGGCTTGTTAAGGCGGCTGACCTTGAAGAGGCTGTAAAAGAAGCGTATAAGCTTACCGCAGAGGGAAAAATTTGCATTCTCTCCCCTGCGGCGTCAAGCTATAACGTATATAAGAATTTTGAAGAAAAGGGCAGGCACTACAAGGAGCTTATTAAAAGGTACGGCGAGTAATCACATAATCGACGACAAAAGCAGTAGTTCTTCGTATTTGTCATAAAGACTTTTGAGGTCGGCAACGCTCCGTTTTGAAACGGAAAAGCAAAACGACGGCGCAGAAAAGCTTTTGGCAAACCAACCGCCGAAGCTGCCGTAAGCCTCACACGGCTTAATGCGTTTAATCGGCAAGCCGCTTACGCTCTTGAACACCTGCGTCATCATAGCACAGTCGGAGGCACATTTTGAGCATTGGCAGGATATGTATTCGCCCGAACAGGATAGTGTGATTGTATATTTCGGATGTATATCCTTGCAGAATGATATAATCGCCTGCGTTTCAAGCTCGCTCGCCTCGAACGGCCCTTTGTAGCCGAAGGCAGACGAATTTTTTATAATGCTTTTTGTGTCGGAAAAACGGTACGGGAAGTTTTTGTCTATTTCCACGCCCCTTGCGTTTGAAATCCATTCGGAGAAATTGTTGTCGGCGGCTCTTTGCACAAGACCCTTGTAGCAGAGTGCATTTTCTCCGTCGGAACAGGAAATTTCAAGTCCGTCGGGATTGGTTATGGGCACGATAACAATTTTTTGCTCACGCAGGATGCTTCTTATTTTAACGGCGGAAATTTTAAGGTCGTTTTTATAAGCTACGCAAAGCCGTTCAAAAAATGTCAGCAGAATTTCGCTTGTTATTCCTGCTGTGTCGGAAAAATCGGATAGGAAAAGCACACTGCTCTCACCCTCTCCGATACTCAGCGAGGAAATGTTTCGCTTGCACCAACTTTTGCCTATGGAAGAAATCGACACGAAGTCAAAGCTTTCTTCGATTTTCTCGATATGCTTTTGTAGAGCATTGTAATTAAAACACATAATATCAACAACCTCTGATTTGGTATTTGATATTAAGATATATTCCGAAAGAAGTGAATTTATTATGGATATGACCGAAAAACCCATAAATCAAGAATATATATTTAAGGGCAAAATTATAAATTTGCGTGTTGATGATGCACTTTTGCCCGACGGCACAGTTGCCAAAAGAGAGATAGTGGAGCATCCGGGCGGAGTCTGTGTTGCGGCACTTACCGAGAACAACGAGCTTATGTTTGTTGAGCAGTTCAGATACCCTTACGCAGAAGTTGTTTTGGAGCTTCCGGCAGGCAAGCTTGAATACGGCGAGGACCCGTTCGAAGCGGGCAAGCGTGAGCTTCGTGAGGAGACGGGAACGATTGCAAGCGAATATGAGGATTTGGGCAAATTGTATCCCACTCCGGGATATTGCGGAGAAATAATCCATATGTATTTCGCAAAGAGCTTGAACTTTACCTCGCAAGACCTTGATGACGACGAGTTCCTTGAGGTCAGAAAAATTCCGCTTGAAAAGGCATATCAAATGGTAATGAACAATGAAATCAGGGATTCAAAAACACAGGTCGGAATTATGAAGGTTTATCATAAGGTTTACGGAGATAAGAAATGAAAATAGTATTGGCTTCAGGCTCGCCGAGGCGAAAAGAAATAATGAAAAATGCAGGCTATGACTTCGAGGTTAAGACCTCAAGTGCAGACGAAGCCTTGCCTGAGAATATTACACCCGACGAAGCGGTCAAATATCTTGCCGAGATAAAGGGTGATGCCGTAGAGGTTGACGAAAATACACTCGTTGTATCGGCTGATACGGTTGTGGCGCTCGACGGAAAAATTTTGGGAAAGCCAAAGGACGAAAATGATGCTTTTTCAATGTTATCCTTGCTTTCGGGCAGAACACACAATGTTTTTACGGGCGTTTGCGTAAGGCTCGGAGATAAAAAGACTGTGTTTTGTGAGAACACCGAGGTCAAGTTTTATACTTTGAGTGAGGAGGAAATCAAGGCTTATATCGCAACGGGAGAGCCGTCGGACAAGGCAGGCGCATACGGCATACAGGGCAAGGGCGCATTGCTTGTCGAAAAAATCAACGGCGATTATCTAAATGTTGTTGGGCTTCCGATGGCAAGGCTTGAAAGAGTTTTGAGAGAGTATATAAAACAGTAAAAAGATAATAAGTTACCCCTTTTCGATGTGATGTCGGAGAGGGGTATTTTTTTATTCATTTATAACGCTTGTCGGCTGCCGTAAAAGCCGCTTTTTCATTCGCGAAATTTACAAGACCTATTATGAGCGAACGGAAGTTTACAAGGAATTGTTCCTATGAACTGTCGCTCTATACAAATCCGTGAGGATAAATCATAATAGGAGGCAGTAAGAATGAGAGAGGTTTATGCAGGTATGGATCCGAAAGAGATTGAGAGCGAATATCTCAACGGCGTGTATAATGAAATTGCAAATACGCTTGGAATTGAGGCGGCGGTAAAGCTTTACTCTACATATCGGGGTCAGCAAATCACGTTTCCGGTAAATCTTTTCACAAGCGAATTTATCGCATCGAAGATTGTTGCGGAATATGACGGCAAAAATGTACGGCAGCTCGCAACGAAATACGGGTATAGCGAAAAGTGGATTCGGAAAATGATTAAAGAACATGCAAGCGGACAGAAATAACACGGTGAATATCTCGGCGAGGGTGTTTTACCTTCGCTGAGGGGATATAAGGCAATTATTAAAAACAAAGGAGAAAAGAAAATGAAATGTGTTAATTGCGGTACCGAATACGAGGGCAAATTTTGTCCCGAATGCGGAACGAAAACGCAGGAGCAAGCAGATTTTCAGCAGCAAAATGCCAATCAGCCGTTTGAGGCAGGTAAAAAAGGACGTAAAAAGCCGAAGAAGCCCAAAAAACCGATATATAAAAGATGGTGGTTTTTCGTAATTATCGGTATAGCTTTAATTGCGATTATCGGCACGGCTACAAGCGGAGAGAAAACCGAAAAAATCAAGTGGAATGAAATGGTTTTGGGTGCACAATTGCCCGAGCCTGCGGTAAACAAAGGTTTAATTCACGCAAATTCGCTTGAGACACTTTATATCGAAGTGAAAAAGGATTCTGACAGCCAATTTGCCAATTATATTGTCGCTTGCAAGGAAAAGGGTTTTACAATCGATGCGAAATCAACTTCGACTTTTTATACGGCATATAACTCCGACGGCTACAAATTGAGATTAAGCGATTACTCAAAAAGGTTTGGAATTGAGCTCGAAAAGCCTATGGAGATGTCGGAAATATCTTGGCCTGCAAGCAAGGCGGGAAATCAGCTTCCCGTGCCCGAATCGACAGTCGGCAAATTTTCCGGTGAGCATGATGACGACTTTTTTGTTTATATCGGTAACACGAGCAAAGAGAGCTATAACAATTATGTAAAGGCTTGCTCGGAAAAGGGCTTTACGGTGGATTATGACAAGGGCGACGATTATTACAGAGCAAAAAACAGCGAGGGCTGGAGCGTTTCAATCAAATATGAGGGCTTTAATATTATGAGCATTGATATTGACAAGCCGAGCAGCAGCTCGACGGATAACGCCGCCACGGCACCGGCTGCACCCGAAACCGAAAAAGCAGCCGAAGAAAACAATGCGAACGACGCGCAGCTTGTCAACGGAATGCGTAAGGATTTCAAAGAGGCAATGGACAGCTATGAGGCGTTTATGAACGAATATGTTGAATTTGAAAAGAAATATCAAAGCAATCCGAATGATGCCAAGCTGTTGGCGGACTACGCAAAATATATGAGCAAGTATGCCGATATGTGCGATAAGTTTGACAAGTGGGAAAGCCAAGACCTGAACACAACGGAGCAGGCTTATTATATTGATGTTCAGGCAAGGGTAAGCAAAAAATTGCTTGAAGTATCAGATGCATAAAGTAACATACAGTTTCGACACAAAAGCCGAGAGTTATTCTCGGCTTTTGCTTTGTTGACCTGTCAGCGAATAAATGATATAATCAAAGTGTAGAAAACCTGAATTTTGAAAAAAGGATAGAATAATTATGAGAAAAAGATTGAGCGAACAGAAAGTATTAGAAAAACTTGAGATTGAAGATTTTAGACATTTGTCAAAAGATAAGGTAATTGAGTTTGTTTCAATGATTCCTGCAATGGATTCGGAAGTTGCAAAATCGGCTATTGAACAATTTCCAGAATTCGCTTCTATGATGAAATCAATAATGATTGACTATAAGCAAGAAATAGAAATTGCCTTAAAGCAAAATGATGATAGTGTAAAAGCGTATTATGAGGCTTGCAATAGAATACTTGATTCATTAGATAAACTGATAGACAATCCTGAATTGAGCTTGAATGAAAAAATGCTGATTGTTGAAAAAATGCAAGAAGTTCAAAAAATGATGGATGAAAAAGACAGCGAAAACAAGAAGCATATAAGAGATATTTTAGCAATTGCAAGCACGGTTGTTGTGGCGATTGCCGGAATGGCAATTACAATGTTGGGCGGCGATTCAAAAATAAATCTTCCTACTAAAAAAGATTAAAGCAAATATTTAATAAGCCGAGAGTTTTTACTCTCGGCTTTCGTTTTGCTTATTTATTCACAACATTTATCGGGTTGCCGTTGAAAAAGGCTTTGATGTTGTTTTTAAGAATTCCCATAAGTCTTTCACGGGTCTCGTATGCCGCCCAGGCGATATGCGGTGTGATTGTGCAGTTCTTTGCGCTCAAAAGCGGATTGTCGGCTTTCGGCGGCTCTGTCGAAAGCACATCAACGCCTGCACCTGCTATCTTGCCCGAATTGAGAGCGTCTGCGAGAGTCTGTTCGTCAACCGCCGCACCTCTTGCGGTGTTTATCAGGATTGCGTTTTGCTTCATTTTTGAAAGGAAATCGGCGTTTATCAGGTTTTCCGTTTCCTTTGTAAGCGGACAGTGGAGCGAAATAATATCGGACTCCCTTGCCAATTCGTCAAGCGTTGCCCACTTGAAATTTTTTCTGCCCGACTGGTCGGTTTCGTGCCCCGATACAGCCAAAATGTTCATTTTATAAGCTTCGGCTATATCGGCTACCGCCTGTCCGATTTTTCCGAAGCCGATTATTCCTATCGTTTTGCCGTAAAGCTCGGTAAGCGAAGTCAGCTGATAGCAGAAATCGGGACAGCTGCTCCAACCGCCGTTTTTAACGTCTTGAGAATGAAGCGCAACTGCGTTGTAATGCTCTGTTATGTGGGCGAAAACAAGCTGTGCCACCGCCTGCGTGGAATATGACGGGATATTCGATACGGGTATATTTTTCTCTTTAAGATATGCGGTATCGACAACATTGTAGCCCGTTGCAAGAACTGCTACGAATTTAAGAGACGGCATTTTTTCAAGGTCTGATTTTTCAAGCGGCGTTTTATTGGTTATGACAATATCCGCACTCTCGCACCTTTTTGCAATAAGCTCCTTCGGTGTTCTCGGGTATATTTCAAGCTCGCCGTATTCTTTGAGCCATTCCCAAGAAAGATCACCGGGATTTGTTGTTTGGGCATCAAGTATGACGGTTTTCGGCATAATTATTCCTCCGTGTAAGATAATATTATTTGTATTGTAACATATTTTACCGATTTTGAAAACAAAAGCGACAGGAAAAGTAATAAATTGATTGACCTTGAAGCGATTATGTTATAAAATTATAATGATATTGTATGTGCTGAAGGTGTGGTGGAGCGATTGGCGAAAAAAAGAATAAACCGCAAGGGCTTGCTCAATTTCTTAGGCATTGCGCTTATTATAATCGCAGTGGCTCTGCTCGGACTTACAATGCTTATGCAGGTAAAAGAGTTTGCGGAGCGATATGACGAGCTTTTGAAAATGCTCGCAGACTTTGAGGATGCCGTGGCGGCAATACAGGTAAAGGAGCTTGTTGTAATTGCGATACTGCTCATTTACATTGCAAAGGTTATTGTGCCGATACCTATTTCTGCGGTGTGCGTTATCGCAGGTATGGTGTTCCCGACGTATATTGCAGTGCTTATAAATATCGCAGGCTTCATTATACTTTTGACAACTAAATATTTTTGGGGAAAGCACCTCGGAGGCGGTGTTGTCCACAAGCTTTTGAGTCGGTACGAAAATTTTGACAGGATTTTCGAGTCGGACTTTTCGGGGAAGGGCGGTCTGCTCGTAGCGTTACGGCTTGTTCCGAATATCCCGATAAACACAGTAAGCCAGCTGTACGGAGCAATGGGCTTCGATTATTATAAATATATCCTGTTCTCGCTTATCGGCTTTATGCCGAAGATTATTTCGTACAGTATGGTCGGACGAAACGTATATAATCCGTTTTCGCTTGCGTTTATGCTGCCGTTGGTCATAATCTTTACAATTTCAGGCGTTGCGACGCTCGGAATTAACTGCTTTATTGACCTTTACAACAATTCGGCAAAGGCGAAATCGGCAAAAATAAAAGAAAACAAACAAAACTGAAAGGATGAGGGGCAGATGTGTACAACTGCACAATTGAGAGAAGAAATTAAGAACGGAAAGCTTGACGATAGATTTAAGAGAGTTTATGTCAGCGAGGCTGACGTTAAGGCACAGTATGAGAGATATTGCTCTCTTGCCGACGATTTTGACGAGGTTTTCTCGGCTGACAGAGACGTAAGACTTTTCTCTGCACCCGGCAGAACAGAGGTTGGCGGAAACCACACCGACCACAACCACGGCAGAGTTCTTGCGGCAGGCATCAACCTTGACGCTATCGCAGTAGCTTCCAAAAATGACGAAAATATTGTAAGAGTAAAATCGAGAGGCTATGCAATGGACGTTGTTGACCTTTCCGATTTGAGTGTTCATGCAGACGAGGAAGGTCATTCTCCCGCACTTGTAAGAGGCGTATGTCAGGGCTTTTTGAACAACGGATATAAAATCGGTGGCTTTGACGCTGTTACGGCTTCGAGAGTTCTTTCGGGCTCGGGACTTTCGTCCTCGGCGGCATATGAGGTGCTTGTCGGCACAATGCTCAACTACCTCTACAACGATGGTAAGGTTGACCCCGTTACAATCGCAAAAATCGCACAGTATGCGGAAAATGAATACTTCGGTAAGCCCTGCGGTCTTATGGACCAGATGGCTTGCTCTGTCGGCAGCTTTATTACTATTGATTTCAAGGACCCGTCAGAGCCTGTAATTGAAAAGGTTGATTTTGACTTTGCCTCCTGCGGTCATTCGCTTTGCATTGTTGACACAAAGGGAAGCCACTCAAATCTTACAGACGAATATGCGGCAATAAGACTTGAAATGGAAAGCGTAGCGGCTCAGTTCTCAAAGAAGGTTTTGCGTGAGGTTGACGAAAAAGAGTTCCTTGCAAAAATCCCCGAGCTTCGTGAAGCGGTAGGCGACAGAGCAGTTTTGCGTGCTATGCACTTCTACAAGGATAACGAGAGAGTTTTGCGTGAGGTTGACGCTCTTAAAAAGAATGATTTTGAGAAGTTCAAGCAGCTTGTTATCGAAAGCGGCGACTCCTCTTATATGTATAATCAGAATGTCTTTGCCACAAAGCAGCCGGAAATTCAGCCTGTTTCGATTGCTCTTGCCTTGAGTGAGCAGGTGCTTGACGGAAAGGGCGCATGGAGAGTTCACGGCGGCGGATTTGCAGGCACAATTCAGGCGTTTGTTCCCAATGATTTGCTCGACGAGTACAAGTCAACTCTTGAAGCGGTATTCGGCGAGGGCTCATGCTATGTACTTGCTATAAGACCTGTCGGCGGAGCTGAAATTTAACAAAGGAAGTTACTTATAATGGATGTTCGTCAAATATTAAAGGATTTGACAATCGGCGCAGGCGTTTCAGGCTGTGAGCAGGAAATTGTCCCGATAGCTGAAAAATATCTAAAAAAATACGGAGAAGTTCACAGCGACACTCTCGGGAATGTCATTTTGACTATTGACGGCGAGGGCGACGGAGTGTTGCTTGACGCTCATATGGATATGGTGGGTATGATTGTTACCGCAATCACACCTGAGGGCTTTTTGCGAGTTGACGCTTGCGGTCATATTGACACAAGGCAGCTCGGCGCACAGCAGGTTACAATTCACGGCAAAAAGAATATAAGCGGAATTGTAATCAGTACGCCTCCACATCTTCAGAGTAATTCGGAAAACAACGGTATGAAAATGAGCGACGTACTTATTGATACAGGCTTTTCCGAAAATGAAATAAAGGAAAATGTAAGTCTCGGCGACAGAGTAACGGTGAATTCGGAGTTTACCGAGCTTTTGGGGGACAGGGTTTCGTGCGGTGCTCTTGATGACAGAGCAGGTATGGCGAGCCTTATCTGCGCTTTGGAATATTTGAAAGAAAAAGGCTGTAAAAAGAAAATTACAGTATCTTTTTCGACACGGGAAGAGGTCGGCGGCAGCGGTGCTAAAACTGCGGCATTTAACGCAGAGGCGAAAGAGCTTATTGCGGTTGACGTCAGCTTTGCAGATACTCCCGACAGCAATTCAGAGGAGTGCGGAGAACTTTCGAAAGGACCTATGATAGGCGTTTCCGCTTCGCTTGATTATGATATGTCGCAGAGATTTATCGGCACGGCTAAAAAATGCGGTATTCCGTATCAGCTTGAAATAATGGGCGGAAGAACGGGCACGAACGCTGACGGCATGACAATAGCAAGGGGCGGCTTTATAAGCGGACTTATATCAATACCGCTTCGCTATATGCATACGGGCGTAGAGGTCGTGTCGGTTTCGGATGTCGAAAATACGGGCAGACTTATTGCCGAATACATTGCGGGAGGTAATGAAAATGCTTAAAGAGCTTTGCCTTCTCAACGGTATTTCGGGCAGGGAAAAGGCTGTTCGGGAGTATATAATTTCAAAAATTCCGTCGGATTGCAAATACTCGGTTGACGCACTCGGCAATGTTATTGTCGAAAAGCCGGGTAAGAGCAGAGCGAGCAAAAAGGTAATGCTCAGCGCCCATATGGACGAGGTCGGCTTTATGGTAAGCTATATTACCGACGACGGATATATAAAAATAGCACCCGTAGGCGGAATTGACGAAAGAGTTGTTTTCGGCAGACGTGTTAAGGTTGCGGATATTTACGGAGTTATCGGCGCAAAAGCATTGCATCATCTTTCCTCCGACGAACTTTATAAAGTTCCTAAAATCGAGGATATGTATGTTGATATAGGTGCTCAGTCGAGAAAGCAGGCGGAGGAATATGTCAGCTTGGGCGACGAGGTGTGCTTCGTGTCCGAATATCTTGAATTCGGCGACGGATTTATAAAATCAAAGGCACTTGACGACAGAGTAGGCTGTCAGATTTTGCTTGATATTTTGTCAAGAGAGCAGCCGTATGATTTAACCGTTTGCTTCGTTGTTCAAGAGGAAATCGGAACAAGAGGAGCTGCGGTTGCGGCATATAGTGTTGCACCCGATTATGCAATAGTGCTTGAGGGTACAACGGCGGCGGATTTGCCCGATACCCCCGATCAGAAAAAGGTTTGCAAGCTCGGAAACGGTGCGGTTGTAAGCTTTATGGACAGGGGCACGGTTTATGACGTTGAGCTTTACAAAAGAGCATTCGAGCTGGCTGAAAAGAACGGCATAAAATGTCAGACAAAGACTGTTGTTGCAGGCGGTAACGATGCGGCGGCAATTCACAAGTCGGGCAAGGGCGTGCGCACGGCGGCAATTTCCGTTCCGACACGATATATTCATTCACAGTCCTGCGTTGCAAAGAAAGAGGATATAGAAGCGGTTGAAAGGCTTGCTGAATGTTTGGCGAGGGAGCTTGCAAATGATTAAGCTCATTGAAAACTTATCAAAAAACACGGCGGAAGATTTGACTGCATTTTTTCCTGATGATACCGCTGCGGCATTTACGCTGTTTTCGTTGCTCGATTTTACAAGCGTTGACGGTGCGTGGCTGCAAACTCAGGGAGAGGATATAACGGCACTTGTGGTCGAAAAGGAAAGCAGTAAGGTCTATGTCTGTGCGTGCGATACGGCGGACTTTTACGAGCTTTCCGACTTTATCACACGGCTCGGCGGAGTTGTGGTGCATTGCTGCTCGGATATAACAGAAAGACTCGGAGTTACGGCTTTTTCCAAGATAAGCGTTATGGCACTAAAAGACGAGTTGACGAGAGGGCGAGAGTCGGTTGAAATAAACGACGGCTTGCGACCTGTTTTTGATTTGCTTATGCAGTCAAAAACCGAAATTTTGACGAATGCAGTCGAAAAAAAGGATATGAAAAAATATACCGATAGAGCGTACAAGGAATGGCTTTCGAGGACGACGAGAGGTATATTTTCGGGATATACAAGCGTCAGAGCGATAAAGGTCGGAGAGAATTCGATTTTATCGGTGGCGATTGCAGACAGGCTCGGCAAAAGCATATTTATAAGAGATGTTGCGACGAATTCGGAGTTTCGCAGAATGGGATATGCTTCGGACTGCATAAGCGGTCTTTGCCGAGATTTCAAACGGGACGGCGAGAGGGTGCTTCTTGCCTGCAACGATTTGAAAACGGAGAAGCTTTATAATAAAATAGGCTTCGAAAGAGAAATTTATATGGATTTGGGAATTATTGAACTATGAGAGAATTTTTTGAATTTACCGATACCGTGAAAGCGGCTTCGGAAAAGGCTTTGGCGAAAACGGAAAAGATGTTTTCGCAGATTGAAAAAATAGGAGAATATAATCAGCAGAAGGTTTTATCGGCTTTCATAAACAACAAGGTTGACGAAACCGATTTCAACACCTCGACGGGCTACGGCTATTCGGACAAGGGCAGAGATAAGCTTGACGAGCTTGTTGCAGACATTTTCAAAACGGAAAGTGCGATTATAAGAGCAGGTGCTCTTTCGTGCGGAACGCATACATTGGGCGTGTGCCTTTACGGAATTTTAAGACTTAATGATGTAATGCTCTGCGTTTCGGGTACGCCTTATGACACAATTCATCCCGTAATAGGCATTGGCGGTAAAAACGCAGGTGAGGGTACACTTGCGGATTTCGGCGTTATTTACAGACAGGTCGATATGACCGAAAGCGACGAGCTTGACTATGAGAAAATCGAAAAAGAGGCAAGTGACGAAGCGGTTAGAATGGTATATATTCAACGTTCGAGAGGATATTCGTTAAGACACTCTATAAGCGTTGATGAAATAGAAAAGGCTTGTGAAATTGTCCACAGGGTCAACAAACATGCTATCGTTATGGTTGACAACTGCTACGGCGTTTTCACAGAGGAAAAAGAGCCGACACAGGTCGGTGCCGATATTGTCGCAGGCTCGCTCATTAAGAATTTGGGCGGCGGCATATCCCCTATGGGCGGATACATAGCAGGCAGAAAAGACCTTGTTGACTTGTGTTCTTACAGACTTACCGTGCCGGGACTCGGCTCGGAGGTCGGTGCAACACTCGGTGTAAACAGAAGCTTGTTTATGGGTATTTTCAACGCACCGAACGTTGTTAAGGAAGCACTTAAAACAGCTGCGTTTACAGCTGCTTTATTTGAGGAGCTCGGCTTTGAGGTTACGCCTCGAAGCAATGAGACAAGACATGATATTATACAGGCGGTTTGCCTTGAAAATGAGCAGAGGCTTATAGCTTTCTGTCAGGGTATGCAAAAGGGTGCACCGATCGACTCCTTTGTTGTGCCCGAGCCGTGGGATATGCCCGGCTATGACAGCAAGGTTATAATGTCGGCAGGTGCGTTTACCTCCGGCTCGTCGATAGAGCTTTCGGCGGATGCACCGCTTCGTGAGCCGTTTGCGGTATGGATGCAGGGCGGACTTAACTTTGCTTCGGGCAAGGTGGGAGTAATGCTTGCGGCAGATGAAATCGTAAGGAGAGATTTGTTATGAACCTGATGCATTTGAAAAGCGGAACAGACGTAAGAGGCGTTGCCGTTGCGAAGGAGACAACAGACGTTGTTGAGCTCACGGATGAGGCAATAAAAAGAATAACAGGCGCATTTGTGTATTTTCTTTGCGCAAAGACAGGCAAAGAAAAGGATGCACTCACGGTTTCGGTGGGACACGATTCAAGAATATCGGCAGAGAGAATAAAGGCTGATGTAATCGCAATTTTGCTTTCAATGGGCGTTGCGGTCAAGGATTGCGGACTTTGTTCGACACCTGCTATGTTTATGACAACTCAGCTTGATACCTGCGACGGCGCTGTTCAGATTACCGCAAGCCATCATCCGTGGGACAGAAACGGATTAAAATTCTTTACGGCAGGCGGCGGACTTTCGTCGGAGGAGATTGAAAAAATACTCGAATTTGCCGAAATGAACGACGCAATCGCTTATGACACCTCGAGAGAGGCGGAGAAGGTCGATTTTATGTCGGTTTACTGTGAGCATTTGAGAAATCTCATTAAAAAGGGTGTAAATTCCGAAAATAATTATGACAGACCGCTTGAGGGACTTAAAATCGTAGTTGATGCGGGAAACGGCGTCGGCGGATTTTTTGCAAATGATGTTTTGGCACCTCTCGGAGCAGATACAAACGGTTCGAGATACCTTGATCCCGACGGTATGTTCCCGAATCACATACCGAACCCCGAAAATGAAACGGCTATGGCTTCAATTTGTGAGGCGACGGTTGAGTCGAATGCAGATCTCGGCGTAATTTTTGACACGGACGTTGACCGTGCGGCTTGCGTAAGTGCGGACGGCAAGGAAATTAACCGTAACCGTCTTGTTGCTTTGGCTGCTGCTATCGCTCTTGAAAGCTGCGAGGGCGGAACGGTTGTAACGGACAGCGTAACCTCGGCAGGACTTACCGAGTTTATCGAAAACACGCTCGGCGGCAAGCACAGAAGATTTAAGCGTGGCTATAAAAATGTCATTGACGAGAGCATAAGGCTTGAAAGCGAGGGCATAAAGGCTCCGCTTGCCATTGAAACCTCGGGTCATGCGGCATTCAGCGAGAATTATCATCTTGACGACGGCGCTTATCTTATCACAAGGATAATCATAAAGCTTGCAGAGCTCAGAAAAGAGGGCAAGACTCTTGAATCGCTTATAGCTTCACTTAAAGAGCCTGCCGAGGAAAAAGAGCTTCGCTTCAAGATAAACGCAGAGAATTTTAAGGAATACGGTGAGAGCATAATCGATAAGATAGAAAAAAGCGCAATTCTTAAAACCGATATTAAAATTGCAGAGGACAGCTGCGAGGGCGTTAAGGTAATCTTTACAGACCCTGAAATTGACGGCTTTTACATTTTAAGAATGAGCGTACACGATCCGGTTATGCCGATGAATATCGAAAGTGCGGTGAAAGGCGGAGTTCGCAAAATCGCGCAAAGTGTATATGATGAATTACAGGGATATGAGCTTCTCGATATGACCTCCCTGAAACAATTCTTGGAGGAAAGTATTGACAAAGCGTAAATTATACATAAAATGTATGTATATATTTATCAAATGAAAGGTAAGGGAATATATGATTTTTGAAAAGGTTAGAGAAATAATTTGCGAGCAGTTTGACGTTGACGAGGAGAGCGTTACTCTCGATACGGATATAAGAGAAGATTTGGACGCTGACAGTCTTGATATGGTTGACCTTGTTATGAGCTTTGAGGATGAATTCAAAATCGAAGTTCCGGACAGTGCTATCGAAACCGTTAAAACAGTCGGCGACATTGTTAAATTTATTGAGGAACACTGATTTATCAGTTAAATTTTAAGACAAGGATGTTGGAAAATGGCAGAACAGAAAAAGATGGTCAATGATATAACCGCAATGGATGAGGATTTTGCGAAATGGTACACCGACGTCGTAAAAAAGGCAGAGCTTGCCGAGTATACGAGCGTTAAGGGCTGTATGGTTATTCGCCCCTACGGTTATGCGATATGGGAAAATATTCAGAAGATAATGGACTCAATGTTCAAGGCGACGGGACATGAAAATGTTTGTATGCCTATGTTCATCCCCGAAAGTCTCCTTGAAAAGGAAAAGGATCACGTTGAGGGCTTTGCTCCCGAGGTCGCATGGGTAACACACGGCGGAAGCGAAAAGCTTGAGGAGAGACTTTGCGTTCGTCCGACGTCGGAAACACTTTTCTGCGAGCACTACAAGCAGATTATCCATTCTTACCGTGATTTGCCGAAGCTCTACAATCAGTGGGTATCGGTTGTCCGTTGGGAAAAGACCACAAGACCGTTCCTCCGCACAAGAGAATTTCTTTGGCAGGAGGGACACACAATTCACGCAACGGCAGAGGAAGCTAAGGCTGAAACAGTTAAAATGCTTAACGTCTATGCCGATTTCTGCGAAAACGTGCTTGCTATGCCCGTAGTTAAGGGCGTTAAAACCGAAAAAGAGAGGTTTGCGGGCGCAGAGGACACATATACCATCGAGGCTCTTATGCACGACGGTAAGGCTTTGCAGTCGGGCACCTCGCACTATTTCGGCGATGGCTTTGCAAAGGCATTTGAAATTCAGTATATGGATAAGGACAACACTCTCAAAACTCCTTATCAGACATCTTGGGGAACAACGACAAGACTTATCGGCGCTATTATTATGACTCACGGCGACGACAACGGACTTGTTCTTCCTCCGAAAATCGCTCCCGTTCAGGTTGTTGTAATTCCGATTGCACAGCATAAGGAGGGCGTTCTCGATAAGGCACAGGAGCTTTGCGACAGGCTTTCAAAGATATGCAGAGTTAAGTCCGACATTTCCGAAAACTCTCCCGGCTGGAAGTTTGCAGAGTACGAAATGAAGGGCGTACCGCTTAGAGTTGAGATAGGTCCTAAGGATATTGAGAAAAATCAGTGCGTTATCGTAAGAAGAGATAACAGAGAGAAATACTTTGTTTCTCTTGATGAGCTTGAGGCTAAAATTCCCGAGCTTCTTGAAGAGGTTCATAAGGGACTTTACAACAAGGCTCTTGAGAGAAGAAGCAATATGACATATACTGCAAAAACACTTGACGAGCTCAAGGATATTGCCGACAACAAGCCCGGCTTTATCAAGGCTATGTGGTGCGGCGA
>OIYS01000775.1_pt1 | contig 19627 bp, 18 predicted proteins | sample 1588271 | NCBI WGS metagenome assembly OIYS01 (sample SAMN03283286) | human gut metagenome | biome: human-associated habitat; material: feces | host: Homo sapiens | place: Peru | collected 2012
TTTTCTTTGCGCCTCGCTCGCACAAAGAAAAAGTGGCTAAGGCTCTGATTCACCTAAATTCGTAGTGATGTCGACGTTTCTTTTTGTAAGCTTTTGCCACTCGCTCGCACAAAAGCGGCGGAGACTCTGATTCACCTGAATTCGTAGTGATAACAGCATTTCTTTTCCTTATCTGAAGTCAATATTATTACTCCTCACCCAACCGCATATTTCACATCCGCAGCCTTCCCGCATTAACATACTATTTACCCCCGTCTTTTTACCCCCTTCCCTCAATTTACTTCTGAAAAGGAAAGTAAAACCATGAATCCGAACACATCTTCAACCGACCGTCAGGTTGCTGCATCCGCCGACACCCAAATAACATCCTCATCTGCCCCCGACGCACAGACAGCTATCTCACCCGCGCAGGCAGCAGTCCCCGACACACAAACAACTCACTCTCCCGACGCGCAAGCAACGCCGCCTCAATCGCCCGCCGCCCCGCAGGCAGCTCCCCCGAAAAAGCACGGCGCACTGTCTGCGGCATTCTCCGACTACCTCTGCGCGCTGCGTGACGGGAAGAACCTCTTTCTCCTGTGGGCATTTCTCATCCCTGCGGGACTTCTCCTCCTCTTTTACATCTCCCGCGCCGTGTTCCCCATCGGCGAGGGCTCCGTACTCATCCTCGACCTCAACGGTCAGTACGTCTCCTTCTTCGAGGAGCTGAGAAACAAGCTTCTCGGCGGCGGCAGCCTGCTCTACTCATGGTCGCGTACCCTCGGCGGCGAATTTCTCGGCATCTTTGCCTACTACCTCGCCAGCCCGTTCTCGCTCATCGTCTGCCTGTTTCCCGCAAGCCTTATCACCGAGGCGCTGCTGCTGATGTTCATGCTCAAGGCGGGCGCATGCGGCTTTACCATGGCGCTCTACCTCCGCACCGCCTACCCGGGCAGAAAGGTCGTTACCGTCGCATTTTCCACCCTCTACGCCCTCTCCTCGTATGCGGTCGTTCAGGCTCATAACACCATGTGGATAGACGAGCTCATCTTCCTGCCGCTGCTCGTGCTCGGCATAGAGCGGCTGATAAAAGAAAAGAAATTTCTCCTCTACACCGTGTCGCTGGCCTACTGCGCGCTGAGCAACTTTTATATCGGCTACATGGTGTGCATCTTCACGTTTTTCTACTTTTTCTACTATTACTTTGCAAAAAGCGGAGGCGAGAATAACCCCACGGGTGAGCGCTGCCATCTGCTCCGTTCGCTCGGGCGGATGCTGCTGTTCTCGACTGTCGCGCTGCTCATCGCGGCGGCGGTGATCTGCCCCGCATACGTTTCGCTCGCCTTCGGAAAGAACGAATTCTCCACCCCCGACTACACCCTGACCTCAAAGTTCGATCTGTTCGACCTGTTCGCCCGTCTGTTCCCCGCATCGTATGACACCGTGCGCCCGAACGGTCTGCCGTTCATCTACTGCGGTGTGCTCACCGCGCTGACGGCGCCCGCGTTCTTTGCCTCGCGCAAGATCGGCGGACGCGAAAAGGTCGCCGCGGGCGGACTCATCTGCGTGTTCATCTTCAGCTTTGTCATGTCGAGCGTCGACATCGTATGGCACGGCCTTCAGAAGCCGAACTGGCTCAACTACCGCTACTCCTTCATGCTCATCTTCGTGCTGACGGTGCTCGCATACCGCGCGTTTTCCGAGCTGCGCGACATGGACATACGCGTGATAGGCTGCACGGCGGCGGCATATATCCTGCTGCTCGCGGTGTCGCAAAAGCTCGGCTACGACTGGTTTGACGGCATTCTCGGCGTGATGCTTTCGGTGCTGCTGATACTCGTCTGGCTCGGCGTTATCTGCGCCATGCGCAGCCGCCGCGCGATATGGGGCAGCTCGGTGCTGCTCATCCTCGCCGTGTGCGGCGAGCTGCTTTTCGCGGGCATCTATACCGAGGATAGGATGAACAGCGACGTCTCGTTCACATCGCGCACCTCCTACCGCTCGTTTATCGACCGCGTAAAGCCGAGCGCGAACATGATAAAGGAATATAACGCCGAAAAGTACGGCAAGGACGATTTCTACCGCACCGAAAAGACCGTTTTTCGCAAGACGAACGACGGCATGGCGCTCGGCATTTACGGCATTTCAAGCTCCTCGTCGCTGCTCAATCGCAGCGTCGTTTCCGAGCTCGGTAAGCTCGGTATCGGCTCCGCCTCGAACTGGACGCGCTATTACGGCGGAAATCCCGTCTTTGACTCGCTCTTTTCCATACGCTATCTCATCTGCGAGAACGATAGCGACGCGCCGCTCTACGACCGCGTAACATCAGACAGCGAGCACGATCTCGCGGGCTACGAAAACCCGTATGCGCTGCCGCTCTGCTTCGGAGTCAACGAGGACATTCTCGGCTGCAAATCGGACGACGAAAATAACCCGTTCGCGCGCATGAACGCCATGCTCACCGCCATGCTCGGCGAGGATGAGACGGTCGAGGTGTGGAAGCCGCTCGACGCGACCGCAGAAAGCGACCGCCTGACCGTATCGCACACCGTTGCGACCGATACCGCGCCGCGCCACGCGAAATACACCCCCACCGACGAGAATGCAAATGCGCGGCTGACCTTCACCCTCTCGGGCGCGGGCGAGGATCGCCCGATCTATGCGTACTTCCCGTCGAGCTATCAGCGCAAAGCGTCGGTCTATATCGACGGTGAGCGCACAGGCGCGTATTTTGACAGCGAATCGTACAGCATTCTCCCGCTCGGCATGCACGGCACGGGAGAGGAGCTGACTGTCGCGCTCAAGCCCGAGGACAGCGCGATGTACATTCAGGACGACACCGATTATTTCTGGTATCTCGACCGCACGCTGTTTGAGTCGGTCATGACACGCCTCGGCAGAAGCGGACTCGATATCACGCATTTTTCGGATACGCACATCGAGGGCAGCGTTAACGCCGCGCAGGGCGACCGCGTGATGTTCACGAGCATCCCGTACGACGAGGGATGGCGGGTCTATATCGACGGCGAGCGGGCCGACCTGCTCGAGACCTCGGATTTTCTGCTCGCATTCGAGCTGCCCGAAGGGCAGCACACCGTCGAGCTGCGCTACCTGCCGAACTGCGTAATTATCGGCACCGCCCTTTCGGCGGTCGGTATCGCATCATTTGCCGCGATATGCGTCGTCAAATACCGCAAGCGCCGCAAAGACGGTGACGGCGGCACAAACGGCGCGAACAGCAATAACGCCCGGGGCGGCGATAAGGGCAATAAAGGCGGCATCGACAGCAAAGACCGCATCGGCGACAAGGGCGGCAAGCGCAATAACAGCGACAAAGGCAAAAAGCGCGGAAGATTGTTTGCAATGTAGGGAGCTTTTCCGTGCAAATAAGAGCAAAAAATTCCCTACGCATTGCACGAATCGTTATTATAAAAAACAGCACCGACGGGAGAGGTACATTCTCTCCCGTCGGTGCTGTTTTTGCGGATATATCGGCGCGGCGGGTCATTTCAGCTTTTCGCCGAGCTCCCCGAGCAGCTCGAGCAGGCGGAAGCGAACCGCGTATTTCGGCGATTTTTTACCCGAAAGCACGCCTATCTGCCCCGGTGTAAAGCCCGCCGCGACAAATTCGTCATCCTGCTGCTCGGCGGGGGCGGTGCAGAGCGCGGGGAACAGAACACACCACCAGTTGTGCCCCTCGCCCGAGCCGAGCACGATGCGATACGAGAGATACCGCCCTGCGGGAAGACTGAAGCTGCCGTAGTCGCGGGTGGGATAATACTCATAACCGAGCGTGACGGCTGCGCCGTACGAAAAGCCGTTTTCGCGCAGCACCTGCCGTGCGACCCGCTCCGCCTCGGGCATAAGCCGCTCAGCGGCGCTGCGAGCCTGCTCAAGATCGGGGCTTGCTTCCATCTCGTCGCCGAGCAGTTCAAGCACCGCATCGCGCACCTTGAGCTTGACCGCCTGATCGGCATCCGAATCCGAGTCGGCTATGACATGCAGCCGCAGAATGCGGTCGTACAGCTCGGCATCGACCCCGAGCGCGCGTATCCCCGTACACGCCGAAAGCAGCAGCACGAGCGTGCAGATGCAGCAGACGACCCGCGCCGCGACAGTCGACCCGCCCGAGCCACGCTCCTCTCCGCGACGGGTATGCTCACTCGCCGTGACGCCGCACACTGCAGAGCTCTCAGCAGCACGTACCTCAGCGAGCCCCATGTCATGTCCCACCGAAGAAACCACCGCAGCCGAATTCTCCGCAGTCACGCTCCCACGCACTTCATCTCTTTCAACTGCGTATCCCACAGCCATGCTTCCCTGCGACGTATTCTTTTCAGCCGCAAAAGCAGAAAATTCAGTACGGCATAGCTTGTTTATGTTGTGTTTTCTACATTTTCTATATATTTCCAATAGCTTCATCTTCCGAAATCCTTTCTGTCCTTCACCGGACAACGGTCAACCGTGCGGACAAAATCCGCCGCCCGTGCCGCGCTCCGTATGTTTTTCCCTCGGGTAAAGCTATTGTTGCCGCGTCTGCGGCGGGTTATTCATTTCACTGTGCAGCCGCTCAAACCGCACCTGCGATTTTGTACCTCCCGTTTTCCTCAACTACGAGCAGCTTATATTCGACCGTTTCAGGTTCTTCAGGCGAATCTGATGAAACGTGTATATAATAGCTGCCGTCGTCGAGCCGCTCAAGCGACTCAAAGCTCGGGGCGTAGAAGCCCATTGCATAATTCGGATAGAAGCGCGGTCGACCTCCGTCGTTTTCAAGACCGTTAAATCTCGCCGTTTCACAGCTCCGCCGAACGTTTTCATACACCTCGCCGGTCAGAAATTCACCGACAAGGCTGCAATAATCCTCCATCGTCTCAATACCGTCGACGGTATAGGAATATGCCGCGACGCTGCCGTCGTCAAAGATTATCGGACTGCCGTCGTCGTAGCGGAGCATTTCGCAGCTATCAAAGATATAATACGGGAACGCATCGGCGTAAATATATAACTCAAGCAGCCACTCTGCCGACTCATCGGTCAGCTCGCTGTCGGATGCGACGTACGGCAGATATTTCTCGTATTCCCTCTCGTACGAGCGCGGAATCCAGCCTTCATAAGCCTCATGACGGCGGAAATCCGTATAGCTGACAAACAGCCAATCGCCCTCTTCTGCCGTAACGGTGCAGACGGGCGGCGCATACGCATCGTCGATGTAATAGAACGGCTCTGCATCCGACGGCGACGCATAGAGAGGGGCAAAGTTCTCACATGCGAGCATAATACGCCGCTCGGTCGCGCGGCAGTACCTACCCGAACGTGTGACACCCGAACGTGTGACATGGGTACGCGATAATGCGATGATCGTCCGCACGATCGATAATTTATAACGACCGACCGTATTGCATCGCCGTCAGCCGACAAAAATATTCCCCGCAAAATCCCCGCCGACATCTTGACAACGCCGCAGCGTTACGATAGAATAAGAGTACAACCTATCATTTTATCATCGGAGGTAATACCTATGGGTATCAATATGTTCGACTTCGGCGGCACGGTCGGTTTCGGCGTAGCCGCAATCATTCTCGCGATCGTCGCGACGGTTCTCGCGTTCATCTTCATCGTGCCCGAAAAGCGACGCGAAAAGCTGAATGCTTTCGGAAAGTTCCTGCACGACACCTGCAACTTCAAGTATCTTGTAGTTGAAAAGCTGCTGCAGGCGGTGTACATCTTCTCGACGGCACTTGTCATTCTGAACGGCTTCTTCATGCTGTTTCAGGTATCCTACGGTCGGTGGCTCGGCGGTCTCGGTATCGTATCCATAATCGTATTCCCCATCCTGCTGCGCCTCCTTTATGAGCTGCTCATGATGGCGGTCATCCTCGTAAAGAACGTTATCACCATCAACAAAAAGCTCAAGGATCAGAACGGCAGCGCCGATATCGGCAGCGTTTTTGCCGCACCCGATGTAAGCGAGATGCGCGAATCCTTCAAGCAGCGCAAGGAAGCTCAGGCTCAGAACAACGCAGCCGCAGCTCCCGCCGCAGCGCCTGTCGCAACCCCTGTTGCAACCCCTGTTGAGACGACGCCCGTCGATGAGAAGAAGCCGCGCTTCTGCGTAAATTGCGGCTCGCCGCTCGATGAGTCCGGCAACTGCCCTAACTGCAAGTAATTCGCAGCGCGATGGCAGTTTTACTGCAATAAAAACGCGGGGATGTAAGAAAGTCCGTTTCTTACATCCCCGCTTTTGTTTTTCCTGCCGCAGCATAATAGCGACAAAGCACCCCGCCGCTGCGCCGATGTCGATGTAAAGCACCCCGACGCCGCACCGCGCCGATACAAACCAACCTGCCGCGCAGCTCCTCAGGGCGAAGGTCGGCATCAGCCGCGCTTTTTCCCGTCCGCAGAGCAATTCGTTACATGTAGGGCGGTCCGCTTTCCGTTCCCGAGACTGTCGGTTTGCCGTTCGCCGCATGTCAGTTAGCCCGCCGCCGTTCCCGAGACAGTTTATTTGCAGTCGCCGCGGTCTGCTTGCCTACTCATCACCGCGGTCTGTTCGTCTGCCCGTCCGCGCGGCAGAGCATTCGCGTCTCGTATACCGCATCCCCCGTAAAGGCATACGCGAGCCGCAGAATAGCCATCACATATGCAAGGTCCTCCGCCTGCCTTGTCGTGTAGCTCATGACATGACAGCCGTTTTCGATGCTCTCCTGCGCGTCGAGAAGCCGGACGCTCACCAGCTTTTGCGCCGCAACGAACACCGCGTCTGCGGAAAGCCCCGCCGCGCGCGTCAGCTCATCGTCGGATATGCACACATTGTCCGACGCAGTGTCTGCGGACAGGCGCTTTTCATAAATCACCTTGAGCACACGCCGCACGTCGCTGTCACCAAGCGCCGAAAGCAGATTCCCCGCGCCGCGCATGTCAAGCAGCAGCGCCGAATCGCGGCTGCCGTAGTCGCGGTCGACATACGAAAACGCATCCGACAGATAGACCGCGCCGTGTCCCGCCTCCGATTCGTTCACCGCGACGGCACGCAGCCCGCACGCCGAGATATTCTCCCTGACCTCCCGTAACCGCGCGTCGGTCACAACGGCGTCAATGCCGTAAAAATCGCATCTCGCCCGCCTGAACACCGACAAAACCTCATCGTACGCAGCATCGGGCAGCTGCCCGAAACCGACCGCCCGTCTTTCGCGCGAGCCGTCGAAAAGGTCTCCGATACCGATACCGAGCGCCTCCGATATCCGCGGCAGAAGCGAAATATCAGGATTTGTCACACCGTTCTCCCACTTTGAAACGGCTTGCGCCGTAACACCGATACGCTCGGACAGCATCTCCTGCGTAAGCCCGAGCTTTTTTCTGAAATACGCAATGTTATCACCGACTGACATCACGGTCACGCTCCTTTCTTCCTCAAAATGATTATAGCATAGGGCAACTGTAAAGTAAAGCGATTATTCGGCGAGCACAAGGCAAATACTATCAACCACAGGTTGTTTGGTGTTTCGTTTGCGCTGTTGCGTTAAACCGAATTGAAACATGCAAAAGCACGCGGTCATGAATCGCTTTAAGTACAAAGCGACTTGAAACGGTGCTTTCCCCTCACTTGCGCAGCGCGTCAAAATCGGGATGCGCGGTCAGCGGAGCAAATTCCGAGCGGTCGAGCGCCGCCGCAAATACGGAGGTCAGCGTTTCGGTATTCGTCACACGCCAATCGGCACGGTTCATTCTGAGTCGGTCAAAAAGCGGCGCGGTGAATGCATATTCTCCGTCGATAGCGTCATACGCCTCGGCGTGCGCTTTTGCTTTCTTCATCGAACGCATCGCGGAATCGACATCCCCGCGCGCGAGCGCGCGTCTCGAGCCGTCAAGCGCAGCGGAAAACAAAAGGCTGTGGAAGGTCAGATAGTTCCCGTCCGGAATTATCGCCTCGATTACCACCCGCACGGTATCGGGCGAGAAACGGAGCATGTATCCGAGCAGGCTCTCGACCTCCGCGAGCAATTGCTCCTGCTCTGCGGCAGCCTTTTCATCCCCGCTCATACATGAGATGAGCAGCCTGCGCCGCTCCTGCTCGCTGAGAGTTACCTGCGGGTAGAGCTGCGCATATTTCATCGCCTCTGTCTGCTGCCCTTTTCCGTTAAGGCATTGCACGATACCGACAACCGCCTGCGCCTTTATCTCCGCCGAATCACACGAATCAATGACATCACGAAACAGCTCTATCGACCTGTCGCGCTCCGCTGCAAACTCAGCTTCATTTTCGAGCGTAACCGCGTTGCACCACACATCCCATGCATAGCGGCAGCGCCATTCCGCGTCGTCGGGATAGTTTCTCAGAGCGGTCTCGCATATCGCAAAGCGCGCAGCCGTATCGCCCGTGCGGAAGGTTTCCCGGTAGCTCTGCTGCAGCTCGTCGCGCATCAGCTTTTCGCTCGACTCGTTAAAGTCAAACAGCTCATCCGTCGTGACACCGAAAAGCCGTGCCAGCGGAACTATCTGCGACAGATCGGGGCTCGTGACCCCCGTCTCCCACTTTGATACCGTCTGAAAGCTGACGTATAGCTTTTCAGCCAGCTGCTCCTGCGTCATTCTTCTTTCGACACGCAGCTGTCTTATCTTTTCACCCAAATTCATAATGCTGCCTCCTCGCAAATTTATGCCATGCCTCGCCGTATCACAAAAGCGGAGCGCAAGCGCCGTAAGCGGCAACGGAGCACATACACCGTGAACGGTAACGGGATATAAACGCCGCAAACGGCATGCCGCTCAAAGCCACAAATGGCTTTTGTTAATATCCGCAGCCGTGCGGCAACAGCGCCGCAACCGCCTTGAACACTTGCGCAGCAAGGCTTTCTGTAAATATTATAGCATTTTTGACAGCAATGTAAATAACGCATATACCGAGAATTTTTCGCCCGAAAAGCGAACGCATCCCACAAACATTCGGCAGCCAAAATGCAGCGTCGTTCTATATTCGGCATTCGGAACTATTTCTTGACATTCAAAATGAACTATGATACAATTTTATACACGCTTTACCATGAGAGCGACAAGGAAATGCCCATTGTTATTAAACGCGCTGAAACTGAAGTCACATACCGCCGTCCTTATAAGGAAACAAAATTTATATTGGTTTCCCGGCGCTTGAATTAAGGATTATTTGGGGGAAAGGAATATTTAGTTATGAAAAATATAATAGATGTTATCACTGATGATATGCAAAGGGCATTTATGGTTGCTGGATATGATGAAGCATACGGTCAAGTCACGATATCAAACAGACCGGATTTATGTGAATATCAGTGCAACGGAGCACTGGCGGCAGCAAAGAAATATAAGTGTTCACCTATTGTGATTGCAAAGGCAGTAGTTGAACAGTTAAATTCCAACATGTATTCTTTAGCAGAAGCCGTGATGCCGGGATTTATTAACCTTAAAGTATCAGATAGGTTTCTTGTTGATTATCTTGAACAGATGAGGACATCAATAAATTTCGGGCTGGAAAGGACGGGCGTCGGAAAGACTATTGTTGTCGATTACGGCGGGGCAAATGTTGCTAAGCCCTTGCACATCGGTCATTTAAGATCTGCGATTATCGGAGAGTCATTAAAACGCTTGTACTTATACTTTGGGTATAATGCAATAGGTGATGTTCATTTAGGCGATTGGGGTCTTCAGATGGGTTTGATTATTGCAGAATTGCAAGAAAGAAAACCTGACTTGTGCTATTTTGATACAGATTATGTCGGAAAATATCCGAAGGAACCACCTTTTACAATCAGCGAGCTTGAGGAAATTTATCCTTGTGCATCTAAGAAAAAGAAAGATGATGATGCGTTTGCAGAAAAAGCACATACTGCGACCTTTGAATTACAACGGGGAAGACGGGGTTACAGAGCTTTATGGAAACATATATTGTCTATATCTGTTGCAGACCTCAAGCAAAATTATGATAGATTAAATGTTCATTTTGAGCAGTGGTTAGGTGAAAGCGATGCTGACAAATATATCCCGGATATGATCCGAGATTTTAAAGACAGAGGTTATGCAACTATGAGTGACGGTGCACTCGTAATTCAGGTTGCAGAGAAAGGAGATAAAGTAGAAATTCCACCTTGCATTCTCATAAAATCAGACGGTTCTTATCTTTATGGGACTACAGATTTAGCTACGATAATTCAAAGAATGCAAGATTTTAAACCAAATAAAATTCTTTATCTTACAGATAACAGACAATCATTGCATTTTGAACAAGTGTTCCGCGCAGCAAGAAAAACAGGAATCGTTGATGATACAGTGGAATTAGAACACATCGGATTCGGTACTATGAATGGAAAAGACGGCAAACCGTTCAAAACACGTGACGGCGGCGTTATGCGACTTGAGAGTTTGCTTGACGACATGACGGAATTTGTCTTAGAGAGAAGCAGTGACAATAAGAATTTAACCGAAAGCGAAATAAAATTGAATGCTTCTAAAATAGCGCTGGCTGCATTAAAGTATGGCGATTTGTGGAACCAACCTTCAAAGAATTACGTTTTTGATATGGATCGCTTTGCTGCATTTGAAGGAAACACGGGACCGTATATTCTTTATACCATCGTTCGCATTAAATCAATTCTCAGCAAATGCGGAGCGCACGAACAGCTCCCGATTCAGAATCCGGCAAACCCATATGCCAGAGACGTAATGCTTTCAATTACAAAGTTTTCCTCTGCATTGGAGAACGCATTAAAAACATCCTCTCCGAATTTAATTTGTGCATATGTTTATGAATTAGCCGGTTGTACGAATAAATTATATCACGAAACCAAAATTCTAAGCGAAGAAGATGCCGGAGTAAAAGAGGGCTATATTGCTCTGATTAGCCTGGCAAAGAGAGTTATGGAAACTTGTATAGATATCCTTGGGCTTGAAGCACCTGATAAGATGTGAGTTCCGTTTTCTAAAAGGCATATCGGTGATTTTGTAATAGGGCATAAAGAATGATAATTGACATGCATTGCATTCAAATGCACGTGTTGTATTAAGCTCAGAAGCACAAAGTAAATTTATTCGCCTTTCGCACTCGCACAGCAAATACTACTACAATATCGCCGCGCAGCAACACTTCTCCCCGCACGGAGAATATAAGAAAAAGCACTTGCAGTCGCAAGTGCTTTTTTCTTGTGCCTGCGCGACGAAATCACACAATGCGTTTAAGTCTTAAACACAGCCCTTACTTCCTAAGTTATGATCCTATTCATATTGGTATTAAAGAGACAAAACAGCACAAACAGTGTAAACAAATCATCCTTGTTTTTCCCTCTGTGGAATAATTATGTCAACATCTTCTTTGGATATTGAATCGTGTTTCTTTCTATCTGAATTGAATCATGCTAATAAGATATGTCGTTTATTCAGAATGGATTCTTTATGCGTCAGCAGTATAAAAACAGGCTGTCCTTGATCGGCAATTTTCATCCGTAAAACAATTTTTAATATATCTGAATCGCATAAACGCTCCGAATAAAGTCATTCTTCTTTTTCAAATACGTGCTTTTCTGTTATTTCCTGAGATAACAGAAAAACCAGTAACTCCGGTTTCTTATTTAATAGATAATATGATTGGGGCACAACAAAGTTTTTAAACTTCGTGCGCAATTTTTCCAATGTCACTTCTTTTATCTCGCACATATCGATTATTGGAATCGCATATCCTTTACCCTTATTTAGATATTCCATCATGCTCTCATAAGAATTAGGATTAATTTTTTCGGAAATACGACTTATTTCTTCAGAAGTACCATATATAGGCTCACCAAATGTGATTATCCCTTTTATCGCTTTAACACTTTTTGAAACATAAATAAATGCTGTAGTACCGCTCTTGCAATATTGTTTTCTAAATTCATATCGTTTTCTGCCGGCTTTTATTTCATTATAATATTTTTCTTGTAATGACATTAATACATAAGTAGTATTATCCCCAAACAAACTCAGCTGTTTATCATTCATTTTCTGTTCCCTCCGATTCTTTAAAAAACAAATCGAAATAGGCGATTGAATAGTTTCGGAAAAATCGCTTTGGTTCGTTAACCCATTGACAAGCAAGTTCCCAGACCAAATTAATTCCTTGGGCTGAATACTTTTTCTTAAACACTCGATAATCATTAAAAGCTTGATTAATATTTTCATAATCATTTAATTTCATATATAACGATTTTGAAAATTTAGCTCCAGACCAATCCAAAATCATTGGTGTAAAGACTCTAATTGGAAGATTCTTTTCCCCTAAGGCAACAAGCCCTTCACAATGGATTCGATTTGACCAAGTGCCACCCCAATCAGAACCATCCATCATTATAGTAACTGTGTTTTGCTCTTGATTGATCATATAGCCTTTGAGCAAATCTCGAAGTTGTGTATTAACGTCGACATATTCAATGTTATCAGCCATCAAATTTATAGAATAATAGCCATGCTCTTCACAACATGATTCGAGAATATATCCACCATCTTCTTGTTTTGATATGATCATGTTTTTAGAAGTCTTATCATATTTATTACAAACCGGGCATTTAATTCTTACATGTAACCTATTACTCGAAGGATTTAACAATTGCGAAAAATACGTATAATTATCTAATATTTTTATCAATCCCTCTCGAAAAAAAGGGTCGCTTTGAAACTGAGCATATGTGCGTACATTATAAGGAATTGAACTTTTTTGGCTAAAAGTATCTAGTATTTCCTTAAAAAACACCATATAGGAATCAGCCTTACTTATTCCATTTTCATAAACATCACTTAGGCTCTTACAAATAACGGCTTTTTCAGTATGCTCTCTCTGTCCCGGGCAATTTTCTAGCTCATCAAAAAGAACCTCAGTGCAAATATGCAAGTTATCTCTTATGTGTTTCGCAAAAGCAAAAACGCATGCCAAACTCATCATAGTACCTAAGTGCGGAATGCCATTAGGTTGTGAAGAAGTATTAATAATTATTTTTTCTTTTCCATTAATACGGTATTTTAACAAATCTATTAAATCATTCAAAATATGTGCAATCCCAACTGGCGGATAAAAAACTTTATCAATAGTTACCTTCATACAAACACCTCATTCAAAAATAATTTTATTTATATTTTTATTCATATATCTTGAATATTCTAAACATTTTTCACATATTGCCTGTCTCAACGCATATGTTAAAATTCTGCAAATAGTTATGTAAAAATCAATATTCTTAGCATTAATCGAATATCTCCAAGTTCCAACGAACTCACCATCGACAAAAATACACGCGTCTATTTGCCCGGCTTTTTTCCATACAAGCGAATGATATTCTTCATTAATCAGTACCGATTTGTTTTTATAAGCGACAAGAAGAGGATCAAATTTCGGTAATATATTAACAATATTGTTTTTACATTCGTCGTATTCGCTTTCACGACCATAATAGTAAACATTTTTATTGAATATGAATGTATTTAGGGTCCCACTCAACGAGGCCAATTCATTTTTGACTTCATCCATGTGGAGTCCGGACCAATGTAGAAAATCTGAACATGTTGCAGGCCCATAAGTTGAAAAATATCTAAACAATAACGCTCTTAAATGTTTTTTTTCTCTCTTAAAGGGCTTATTGATTATGAGATTTCTCGAGATATAATGTTTGGGTTCGAATGAGTTAAACCTTTTAATGCATATGTTACCCTGTAGAGACAGCGGAATAAGTAATCCTCCCCAATTTTTAATCAATATCGGTTTAGTCCCCATTCCTATCATTTGCTCAGTCGTCAAATCTCCATATTCATCAAACAATTCCCCTAATCGTTTCAACTCCTCTTCATAATCAAAAGAGTTACGCTCACAAAATTTTTTTACCCAGCATTTAGTTTTACCAAATGAACTAATGATTTTTTCCCAATCATCTACATGATAAAAATGTAGTGTTGATCTTTGTCCCCAAATATCGATTATTCGGTTATTATTCAATAATGAAAACAAGTCTTCTATTGATATTTCTTTTTCTACGCGGCTACGAATAACTAATGCTGCATGATTGAAATATTGCGATTGTATACCGATCAAACTCTGTATGCATTGTTCAATGTTTGGATATTTATTTATTAAACCATTATTATTAATTCGTAATGTTCTAATCAACCTTAATGTATCCATCATTTATACTCCAATTCGAATCTGCCCCCTTTCGAGCATATTCGTTCTAACAAATTGTGCTTTAAATTCTTCTTTAATATATTTACAAACCTCTTCTGTCAAATTTTTGTTGCACGAAAAAATATCAACTGCAGCGAATTTATATTCTGGCCATGTATGTACCGATATATGAGATTCTGAAATTATCGCAAATGCACTTATTCCAATTGGAGAAAATTTCTTATATCCTTCGCTAATCAAATTTGCACCTATATGAAGAATTGTTTTATGCAATATATCCATCACAACATCGGTATCATTAATCTTAGAGTAGTCACATTCAAATAGATCTAAAATCAGATGATTCCCTAATATAAGTTCCTTATTATTCATCTTATTACCTTTTTTCGTCAATAATCTTGTTTCTTGTTACGAGCGGCCCAAATCAGTACTCGTTCATAATTAGAATCATTCAAAATTTCGACCTCTACACAACGTAAAATTGTTAAATTTGCCCGTGTGCACGCCTGTATAATCTCGTTACAATTAATGTATGAATTGTCATGTTGACGTTGTTTTGAATACGATTTTGACAACACCCAATTTGCTCCCACTGCAACTCCATTATCCGCCAATGCGTTTTTTAGATATTTAAAGCATTCTCGAAACTGAAAGCGACTCTTTGATAGCCCAAACACACCAAATTCCGTTATAAAATCAAAAGGTTCTTCAGTTATATTACGAGGCCATTCATGCAACGAATCAAAAACGAGATACTCTTTTATTCTTTTCTTGTTCGATTCAAAAATATCATTACTTAAGCGATACATATCGATAACATCACAATAACACTGTGGTGGTTCACTTTTTGTATTCACAAAATCATACAATATCTTTAGAGCTTCTATACTTATATCGCTACATGAAATACTTTGAATTTCTCTTGTCATCAAAGACCAAAATAATGTCGCAGAACCTCCCCCAACATCAAGCCATCTTCCCCCTGGACAGAATGTATTTATTGTCTCTAAAATTATATCTGTACCCTGATTTAATTTGAATGAGTCTGAATAATATTTTTTAAAATAATCTTTTTGTGACTCGTAAATTTCGGAATTTAAATCCAGATTGTTCATATTCTCAATTCTCATAATTCACACATCCTTTTCAACGACAAAAATCATTCTATTATCTTTTGAGGTATATTGAGAGAAATTATAATCACCAAACACTTGTTGTACGCGTAATCCTGTTCTTATAATTAACTTTAAGAATTTATTATAGTCATAATTCACCATTTGTATTTCTGAATATTTGATACTTTTTTCAAATTCGTATTTGTATCTAATTTTAACAATTTCTCCATCTGTTTCATACATACTAAATCGTTTTATTGATTTTTTTTTAAAACTTCTTGACCAGTTAATAACATACTTTCCCTCATTGACTTTATGGTTATAATATATCGGTTCTTGATTATTCTGCTCTATTTTCCCAAATCGATATATATCGATTATGAGTTTCCCAAGAGGCTTTAAGTGAACATATAGGTTTTGTAATGCTTGTATCGCTGTTTTCTCATCAATTAATAATTGAAATGCTTCACGGGGAACAATAATCAGGTCGAATTTTCTCATAGCATTAAAAGTACAAATATCTCCGCATATAAAAGAAAAATTCGAATCATTTGTTTTCTTCTTAATTTTCTCAATCATCTCAATTTCTATGTCAACAAAACAGACTTTCTTGTTATCATACAACAAAATATTCCTTCCCGTGCCGCAGGGCACTTCCAATATATCTGTTGCAGCCTCGATGTATTTTTTCAAAAAAACATGATCGGAACTTTCAGTATATTCAATATCATAAATTTGGGCTCTTTCTTTGTATGTTAATTGTTCATTTATTATTTTCATAAAAATCCATATGTTGCTTTATTACAGAATGAACTATATTTCCATCCTTTATTATCCGCCCTCTCGCTGAGATTGAATCATCTTTAATTCCATAAATTGATTCAGCCATTTCGAACAAATAATCAGCTGCGTTGTTAGAATAAGCGATTGTCGTTGTCTCCGGAAAGGCCGCCGGCAAATTGTCAATTTTACAATGTAAAACCCCGTTGCGTATATAGTATGGTTCTTTCAAATTAGTTTGCTTTTCAAATGTAGGCATATAGCCTTGTCCATATCCGCAAGTTACATCCATAAGTATAGAACCTTTTTTCATACATTTTAAAACTTCAATATCAATTATTGGAGGAGTATCAAATGTTGATATTAGTATTGCTCCAAAGACAGCGTCAGCATCTTTAACTTCTCGCATCAACCGTTCTTTATTCAACACATAAAATTTAATTCCATTCCCATAGCAAGATAGAGATTTTTTCATTTTAGCTAAATTTGTACCAAAAACGACGACTTCATTTCCCAATTTATATGCCATATTAATTATCGCGTTTCCCACATTCCCATATCCTATGACAACTATTTTACTTTTTGGGACACTATGTACATCAGCGAGGAGTCTGCCACATCCACCAAATTGCGTTTGTAACAAATAAGCAGCTTCAATAAAAGCAATTTTTCCGGCAATTTCACCACCAGACATAGCAAGAGGAAAATAGCCATCATCTGTTTCAAAAAACTCATAAGAGTATGCGGTTATCCCTTTTTCACATAGTTTTTCAATAAGTGTGCGATTTCCTTCTGCATGAAATATGGCCGAGACGGTCATTCCCCTACGCAAATATTTATATTCGTCTTCTGTCGGAGCTTTATACTTAATTATCAAATCACTACAGTTCCACGCTTGTTCTGTGTCGACAATAATCGCACCATTGTGTTCATATTGTTGATTCATCAAGCCAATTTCAGCACCAGCATTATTTTCAACAAAAACATCATAACCTGAATCAACAAACTTTTTAATATGATTAGGTAATAGAATAATTCTCTTTTCATTTGTTAATGTTTCTTTCAAGATTGAAATGCTTTTTTTCATAGATGATATTCTCCTTTAATCATGTCAACGACACGTTTAAATCTTTTCAAACTAAAACCACGAGCAGTTCTGCCAGATGTAATCAAACCTTTAACATTTGAAACTATTAGTTTATTCACATCTATAAGATCTGCACGATTTGGAAACTCATTTTCAACAACTGATTGCAATATGTCAGTCGCGACATAAACATCAATATAATTTGAGTATTCCAATAATTTATCATGTATTTTACAAAACAATGCGATGCCACTTGTAATTGCCAAATCTCCTCTTCCTATCATTATTGCATCAGAAATTCTCACAATATCATCGATATTGTTCGCACCACACGGTGTTTCAATCTTAGAAACAATTTTTATAGGAGCCATTAAAGAATTTTTAATTTTTTTTACATCCGAGGCATTTTCAACAAATGAAAGTGCTATATATTCAGGTTTTATCGCATTAATTGCATCTAAATATTTCTCAAAAAAAGCATCTGTGACTGGTGAAAAATAATAACCATCTGCATAAATAGATTTACAAAAAGAAATTAAGCCATCATTTTGGGCAATAGTATCCACAAAATTATCATTTATATCTATAACTTGGCATTTCAATTTTCCATCATCAAAATATACATATTTACTTTTTTTTTCACACAAATAAGCTATAAATTCACAGTCATCAACGGCAAAAATATTCTTTTCAACATCAACACATTCTTTTTGAAATGTTAAAGTAACCTTTTCACCGTTATATATTTTCTTCTCTGATTCTTTGCCATTAAAATATACCCTTGGTTTTTTACCCGGTAATGGGATATCTAATAATATCTTCAATTTCAAATTTGGTGCAATCTTTTTATAGGTTTCTCGCATAGAAACGATTTCATAGATATATCGAGCTGGTTCAAATCTTGTCATATTAATCCTAATCATATCTATATTTTCTTCGGAAAATAACCGCATCACTTCTTCATATTGAGCAAAAGAGTTATAAATAGCCATGGTCGGAATTATTTCGATTTTGTTTTGCATAATTAACCTCCAATATAATTAATTATTACTGATAATACGACAATATACATTGTATATTCGAAACATTAGACATTAGTTTATTTTCATTATAATATAATTTGCATTCCTTACAATAACTCAAAGCGAAATCCTTAATAGTAGATAACATAACATATAATTATTCACAGAAAATACTGCTGTTTCCAATCATCACAATTTACTTTGGTGAATGTGTTTTTGATGGTTGAAAAATCTATGACAATCAATCGAGTAGGGGGCTACCCATTAGTTGAGCAGCCGACCTCTCACACCACCGTGCGTACCGTTCGGTACACGGCGGTTCAATCATAAAGAGTGCAGAGACTTGTACGCCTCGAATATATCGTAATATCCCCTGCGTGCAAGTCTTTCGTTTGTAATGGTATGCGAAAGTATTCCGCTGTCTTGCAATAGCCCAATAGCCTTTTACGGGTATTTCCGTTTCGGTATGCCATCCAATCGGGTATTTCCAACCTCTTTAGGTTCTCCACCCTTGTTCTCGGCTTCTTCCACTGCTTCCGGATATACATACGTATCCTTCTGCGCAGCCACTCGTTCCACCTTTCCATATCGTTCTTCATCTCCGCATTGGTTGCGCCCTCCTATCTTCTAAAATTCTCGTACATAGAATATCACACAAAAGTGTTTTTATGTCGATTTTGGCGTAAAACGTATTATTTTTGGCGTGAACAGCACAAAAAAGTTCTGAAAAACCATAATGCTAACTAAAGTTTTAAATATATTTTCCTCGGCATTTATGCTGCATAATCCCTCGTATTTTTCAATTATACTTTGAGTATGCCTGAGACCTATTCCATGCATCCCGTTTTTTTTACCGATTCAAATACATCACCGTTTTTCTTATAATTCCCGTCTGAAGAATTTTCCACTTCAATAATCAATTGGCTTTTAATTTTTTCAACATTTAAAAAATGAGGTCTGATTTTGAGAAATATACGCTTCCCCGGTTCAAGTCCTTTTAGTCGAACATTCTATAGGGTTTTGTGCCCTAAAACTATCTTTAAAAATTGCCCCTAAAACAGCGAAAAACCCTTGATTTCTCAAGGGTTTAGGGCTTTTGTGCTTTATAGACGCACAATCATGGCTCCCCCTGCTGGGCTCGAACCAGCGACATCATGATTAACAGTCATGCGCTCTGCCAACTGAGCTAAGGAGGAATATATAAATCTTCTCCGCTAACGAAGTAAGAATATAAAGCAAATCAGGTTAGCGTCGACCTATCTTCCCGGGTCGTCTCCGACCAAGTATTTTCAGCACTGCAAAGCTTAACTACCGTGTTCGGAATGGGAACGGGTGTACCCTTTGCGTTTGTGACACTAACCATTTGCCGCACCGTAGTGCGTGTGTTGGCATTGACCTATCTTCCCGGGTCGTCTCCGACCGAGTATTTTCAGCACTGCAAAGCTTAACTACCGTGTTCGGAATGGGAACGGGTGTA
>OIYS01000777.1_pt1 | contig 19546 bp, 20 predicted proteins | sample 1588271 | NCBI WGS metagenome assembly OIYS01 (sample SAMN03283286) | human gut metagenome | biome: human-associated habitat; material: feces | host: Homo sapiens | place: Peru | collected 2012
ATGTTAGATACTATGGTAATGAAGGTCTAGACTTACCAAACAATTTAAAAAGTGGTAAGTATATATATACATTTAAATTAGATATGAATTATAACTATATACTTGAAAATAAACAAATAGAACAATAAAGGAGAAGCTATGGAAATAAAAACTATTATAACAGGTGTTTTAGATGAAAATTGTTATGTTCTAATTAATGATAAAGAATGTTTAGTAATAGATCCAGGAGATGACTATCCAAAAATAAAAGAGGTAGTAGGGGACAACAAAGTATTAGGAGTATTAATAACACACTCCCATTTTGACCATATTGGAGCCCTTAGAAATTTTTTAACAAAAAGAAGTATAAAAATATTTAAAAAGAGCAGTTTAACTGAAAACAAATACACTATAGGAAACTTTAACTTTGAATGTCTATACACTCCAGGTCATTCAAAGGATTCAGTATCATTTTATTTTAAAGATGAAAAAGCAATGTTTGTAGGAGACTTCATTTTTAAAGAATCCGTAGGCAGATCCGACTTGCCAGGTGGAGATATAAATGAATTAAAAGAAAGCTTAGAAAAAATTAAAAAGTATGATGATGATATAACTTTATATCCAGGTCATGGTGAAAAAACAACATTAAAATATGAAAAGGAAAATAATGAATTCTTACAATAATTTTTTCTTTTTTTTTGTCCTAATTTATGATATTATAAATAATCAAAGAAAGAAGGAATTAGTATGAAAGTATGGACAAAAGTTCAAATAAAAGATAGAGATCCTAAAATAGATTTAATAAGCAAGTCTTTAACAAACTATATATACACATACGGACCTATTAATACCATAATGAGTAAATATAATATTTCAAAAGATGAATATATAGAATTAAGCCAGTATACAGCAAACAGAATATGTGGAATATTAATGCTTTACCTAGCTAATGATATTGATCGTATAAATGACATTGCTAATAAATATAATCTAAATAATGGAATAATAAAAAAAACAACCCCAGAAATAGAGGGTTATATAAATAAAGTACAAAGATATTAAAATAAACAGGCCGCGAGCTTGTTTTTTTAAAATAAAGAAATTATTAAACTAAAGAATCCTGATAACATTGCCAAAATTAAAATAATGCATACAATTTTTGTTATTTTACTGTTCATAATTTCACCTCTAATAATAATTATAAAATATATGTTGAAAAAAGTAAATTGCTTTTTAACATTAAAAATATACCTAATAAGTATAATTAAGTGGAGATGATATAATTATTATGAAAAAAATAATAAACAAGTTTAAACACAATAAAACACTCTATACACTTATAATTATATTGTTAATATCTTTTATACTAGGATGTCTATTTATAGCCCTCCTAAGCGAAGAAAATAAACAATTAATACTAACTAACCTAAATAATTTTATTGATACAATTAAAAATAATAAACAGAGTAATGTTAATACATTATATAGAAGTATTTCTAATAATTTAATAATTAGTATATTAGTATGGCTAATAGGAATATCAATAATAGGAATACCTTTAATAATATTAATTCTAGGTATTAAAAGTTTCATATTAGGATTTACCATAACTAGTTTTATATATAATTTTAAATTAAAAGGAATAATATGGGGAATAATATATATTACACCTCATATAATTAATCTATTATTATTATTTGTATTATCATATTATGCTATCAACTTTTCTACAATGATATTTAATTATTACTTTAGAAAAAAAGAGTATAGTAAAAATGTAATTGTAAAAAGATATCTTAAAATATTAGTAGTATGTATTATTATGTATAGCTTGTCTTCACTTATCGAAGCATATGTAATTCCAAATATTTTCAAAATTCTTATATAATATTTATTTCTCTACAAAGTGTAAATTTACACTTGATTATTTACACTAAAATGCCTATAATTATATTAGGAGGGTAGAGAAATGAAAGAATTAAATAATATCTTAACAGAACTTGGAATTAGTAAAGTTCGTTTAGCAAAATATTTAGGTGTATCAAGACAAATGTTGTATAATTATTTAGCGTTAGATAATTTAAATAAATGGCCAAAAGAGAAGGCTGCTAAACTGTTAAATTTACTAAGTATTGAGTCAATAGAAGAACTTGGAGCATTAAAAATAACTGGTGATTACATTATTGGTATTGAAAAAAGATTAAATGAAGGGGTAAAAGACAACTCAAATAAAGAATTAATTTCTGATTTAAAAGGTTTTAATAAAAAAGAACAAGAACTATTATCAGATATTATAAATCTATTAAAGGAGAAATTATCATCAGATAAAACTAAAAACACATATAATACATATTTATATTTATTCCATTTTCTACAATCCATGGAAACTAGTAATGAATTAAAATATATGTTAGCTTATGTATCAAAATCTCTAGGTTTTACAGAGCCATTAGAATTTGCCTTTAATAAGGAGAAACAATTTATATTTGAAAGTATTATGTTTAGTGCCATGACATTATATAATAATGGTGGTGCATCAAAAAATAAATTGAATGAAACGCACAAACGTTTTGTAGAAGATATAGAACATAAAAATGAAGAAAGACTTTCTAGAACGCAAGAATTAAATACAGCTAAAGTACAAGCACTAAGAGAATTAGGATACACAGAAATAAATGAAGATAATGCTAAAGAAGTATTAGAAAAAATAGCTGAAATACAATCAAGAAAAGTGTAAAATTGCTTTTCTTTTTATATGTCATCAACTTCCTATAATTGATATTATGTTAACTTCTATAAAACAACTTACTTATAATAATTAGTAATACCTTAATAAAAAACAATATTTATAAAAATCTATAATTTTATAAATTATTAATTATATTAATACTTTCTAATATAAGTTATTAATTATAAATGATTTTGTACTTGTATTTATATTTATTTATATATAATAATATACTTAATATATCTATATTATTTATTTATATTAGTATTTATCTATTATTCAATCACTCTTCTCAAAAGTTATATTAGCTAAAATTACAAAATGCATTTTCAGCGTTTTAATTACTAAAAGATGGATAATTATCCATTTAAAATTAAATTACAGCATTCTGTATAATTTACTAAATTTGTTCCAAACTACTAATTAGAGAGGAGGATAAATTAATGTCTAAGAAAGATAATAAAAAAGATAATAAAAGTATCAAATGTGATGTCGACAGTTGCAAACACAATAATAAAGACACATCTTGCTGTGAACTTGATTCGGTAAGTATAGGTTGTACATGTAATAATGATGAATGTGAGTGTGTTGAAGAAACTGTATGTCAAAGTTTTGAAAACACTGGAAGTCCAATAACAGATAATGAATATGAAGTAACTTCAGAAGATGAACATGATGAAGATAATGAAGAAAAATAGGGTACCAATCCCCTTTTTATAGACATAAAAAATAGGGCATAACTACCCTATTTTTTATGTTCATTTTTTCTATTACTGACCGAGTCTTTATTTGAAAAGTGTTCATTAACCATGTTCTCTAAGTCATTTGTACTATTACTATTACTTGATGCATTGTTATCAGCAAGCCTCCTCATTCTTCTCACAAATTCACAAATTCTATTTCTCTATTAATTCCCTCTCCCATTTCATCAAGAACTCCTCCATTTAAGTAACTATCAAGATTATCATCAATAGAATATACATACCTATAAACAGTTCCCAAGGCCTTTTGTATTGATTCAATAGGTATTCTTTTTTTTGAAACAAACTGTCTACAATCATTACATGAATTAATTGAATCAGTCGAATAAATTGTAGGCGAATTAAATTTATTTAAACCTAATAAAAATATAAAATCATCACAATTCATACAAAAGTATCCCAAACTATTAAATCCCCAATAATTACTGGAATAGCCTATATCTTTTCTATCCTTTTCTTCCCTATATTCCCTATAATCAGAATCAGAACGTAAATCGCAAACAAAAGATCCATCAATCCCATATTTCTTATCATTAATATCTACTAAACTAACAACATGTCCAAAATCTCCATCAACATTAGATAATACCATAGGCTTTGAAGATAAATTCATTTTTCTAATAAGTCGTGAAAACAAATCAACATAACCACCACATTTAATTTTATAACCATCAGCGCCATCGCTTAAAATATGCATACTACTACCATAAACATTTTTCAAATCAGACCTATTTATAAAAACTCCATCTTGTTCGTACTCCGAATCAGTATTAATAAAATGGGTACACATTACATATGTAGCCAATATCTTTTCAAAACTAGATAAATCACTGTTTTTAATATCAGCAGCAAAAATTTCTATTTTTCTATCTATATTCTTGCAATATGATAATGGATAGATTGTATGTATTGGAACCATTTTGTCATTTTCATCTGTAGCAAAATAGTCAAGTGTCCTAGCACTTATCATTTCCGGATGTTTAATATCACCATATTTTCCATATAACAATTCCTCAACATTTAATTCTTTATTAAAATCAAATTTGTCATTACTAGGTAAAATTATTACATTATTATTAACTTCTTCCATTTCAGTAAGTTCATTAATTTGTTCGATTATACGCCTTCCATAGGTAGGGATACTACAAAAGTTAGGTTCCAAAAGAATAACTATTTGTTTATCTCGCAAATCATCCTTTGATAATTCTACAACATTATTATCTACACCATCACAATATAAAAATACATAACTATCATTTTTAACATTAACTTGTAACATAACACCTCACTACTTTAAATCATCTAATATACTGACACCAATTTCAGGAGCTTCAACATCAAAATTATCAGCAATTGTTGCTCCTATATTAGCAAAAGTATCAAAAGGTTGTAAACGACATGGTTCTTTAAAATTTCTACTATATAATATAACAGGAACATTTTCTCTTGTATGATCATTTCCTCTAAAAGTTGGATCATTACCATGATCCGCTGTAATAATAAGTAAATCATCAAGTTCCAATTTATTTAATATCATAGGCATATCTACATCAAGTTCCTCTATAGCCTTAGCATAACCGTTAGCATCTCTAACATGTCCATACAAACTATCAAAATCAGCTAAATTTACCATACATAATCCCGTAAAGTTCTTATCCATTATATCAAGAAGTTTATTAACCGCCTCCGAATTATTACTAGCTTTAATATTTTTATTAATTCCTACACCATCAAAAATATCATTTATTTTACCAATACCAATAACATTATAACTATTCTCAACCAGACTATCTAAAATTGTCTTTCTAGGTGGCTTAACAGCATAATCCTTTCTTCCACTATTAATGAATTTATATTTACCAGGTGTACCATTAAAAGGTCTAGCAATTACACGCCCTACTCTCCACTCTTCTTTTAAAGTTAGAGCCCTAATTCTCTCACAGTATTGATGAAGTAAAGATATAGGTATTCCATCCTCATGAGCAGCAACCTGTAAATCCGAATCAGCTGAAGTATATATAATTAAGGCTCCATAATTTGCTTGTCTTTCACCTAATTCTTGAATTATAGAATCATCATTACAGCACTTATTACCAAGCACTCTTCTTCCAGTAACCTCCTCAATTCCATTTAACACATCATATGGGAAACCACTATTAAATGTTTTAAACGGAATATCATTTTTAATACCAACCATTTCATAATGACCATTTAATGTATCTTTACCAGCATTTATAGGTTTAGCAATAGTATAATATGCTTCAACATCCCTATCATCTGTCATAGTTAATATATCTAAAAAGCCAAGCTTTTTAAGATTTGGAACAAATAAATTACATTGTTCATTAATATGTCCCAAAGTATTAGCACCTACATCATTAAAATTAACAGCATCTAAAGTTTCACCAACTCCTAGTGAATCTAATACCATCAAAAAAATCCTTTTAAATTTCATTAAACAACATCTCCTTTATGACTACGTGGATGAAATTTATTGTAGTCTTCTATAATTTTATCATTACTTTTATGAGTATAAATACGTGTAGTAGATATATCAGAATGTCCAAGTAACTCCTGTATACTTCTAAGATCTGCTCCTCTATTTAATAAATGAGTAGCAAAAGAGTGCCTTAAAGTATGTGGAGAAACATTCATATCAAGACCTTTTTCTTTTAATAATTGCTTAAGTACCTTAAAAAAACCCTGTCTTGTAATACCACTACCATGATTATTTAAAAACAATTTATCACAAGACTTCTTTTTCACTAACAACTCTCTTTTATCCAAATACATATTCAAATAATAAATACAATATTCTCCTAGTGGAACAATCCTTTCTTTACTACCCTTTCCCATGACTCTAATAATACAATTAACCTCATCAATATCATTAAGTCTTAAGGAAACAACTTCACTCACTCTTAAACCAGTTCCATACATTAATTCTAGCATAGCCTTATTACGATAGTCAAATTCAGTATCAAGTGGAATATCAAGTAATTTATCAACATCTTCAATGCTTAAAGAACGTGGTAGGCTTTTCCTAAGTTTTGGCCTTTCAATCCCACTAGCTACATCATCCTTAACAAGCTTTTCCTTTAATAAATATTGATGAAAATTCTTAATAACAGTCAAATTATGAGCAATAGTAGTAACTTTCTCAAAAGAATTTCTATCTTTAAGAAAGCCCCTTATATCATCAGCAGTAATATCTTCTACATCATCAATACCATTACTTTTTAAATATTCCCAGTAAATATCAAGATCATTTCTATAAGATATCTTAGTCATATTAGAAAGACCCTTTTCAAATGTACAATAATTAATAAAATCGTCAATCGCAACAATAATCTTAATATTACCACCCTCTCTAATATAATTGTACCACAAAAAATAAGAAAATAATAACACACTATCTATAAATTAATGAATTTAATAGAAAAATTTGATACAATAAAAAAGGTGATTAACATGAATAAACCTCTAGCAATAAATTTAGCTCCAAATAGTCTAGATGAAGTTTTAGGACAAACACACTTAATTGGAGAAGATAAAATATTAACTAATTTAGTAAAAAATAAAAAAATATTTTCTATGATCTTATATGGTAAACCAGGAATTGGTAAGACTAGTATAGCAAATGCCATAGTAAAAGATTTAGATGTTAGATATAGATTTTTAAATGCAACCGTTAATTCTAAGAAAGATTTAGATATTGTAATTGAAGAAGCTAAAATGTATGATGGCATAGTTTTAATAATGGATGAAATACATAGACTAAATAAAGATAAACAAGATATCCTTCTTCCATGTCTAGAAAGTGGCTTAATAACATTAATTGGAATGACTACTAGTAATCCATATCACGCTATTAATCCAGCTATTAGAAGTAGATGTCAGTTATTCGAGTTAAAGGAATTAGATACAACTGATATAGTAAAAGGTCTTAAAAGAGCCATTAAAAGCCCATATTTGCCAAATATTAAGACAGATGATAAAACACTAGACTATATAGCAAAACTCGCTGGAACAGACCTAAGATTTGCTTATAATCTATTAGAAGTAGCATATTACTCAACTGATAATCAAGAGGTAACTGTTGATATAGTTAAAAAAATAAATAATAAACCCGTTTTCTTCTCAGATAAAAATGGTGATGGTCATTATGATGTATTAAGCGCTTTTCAAAAATCAATTCGTGGAAGTGATGTTGATGCTGCTCTACACTATCTAGCAAGATTAATAGTAGAAGGAGATCTAGATTCCATATATAGAAGAATGACCGTAATTGCTTATGAAGATATTGGCTTAGCTAATCCAGCTATAGGTCCAAGAGTAGATGCTGCGATAAATGCTGCCGAAAGAGTGGGCCTACCAGAAGCTAGAATTCCACTAGGTACTATAGTTACCGAAATGGCTCTATCCCCTAAAAGTAATACTGCCCATGTTGCCCTAGACAAAGCCATTGAAGACATAGAAAATGGTAATGTTGGAACAGTACCAGATCATATCAAAACAGATTCAACTACTTATAAATACCCTCATGACTATAAAGGGGCCTATGTTGTTCAGCAATATCTCCCTAATAAACTTAAAAATAAAAAATACTATATCCCAAAAGATATAGGCTATGAAAAACAAATAAAAGAAATATATAATAGACTAGAACAGTTAAAAAAACAAAAATAGTACCAACGTACTATTTTTTACTTTGTATTTTTTCTAATTCTTCATCAGTTGCCTCTCTCATCTCTCCAACACCTAAGTCATCAGGTAAATATAACTCTCCCATACAAACTCTATGAAGTTTTACTACTTTAGCTCCAAAACAACCAAACATTCTCTTAATTTGATGATATCTTCCTTCAGTAAGAGTAACTAATGAACTATACTCACCAGTCTTTTCTAATAGTGCACTTTTACACTCTCCGTCATTTAATTTAACACCATTTTTAAATCCAATAATCATATCCTCACTAATAGGAATATCGATCACAACTTCATACACTTTTTTAATATGTTTTTTAGGAGACAATATATTATGAGAAAAAAACCCATCATCCGTAATAAGCATAAGCCCCGTAGTATTCTTATCAAGCCTTCCAGCTGGAAACAATGTTTTAGTCTTATATTTATCCGGAATAAGATCAATTACTGTCTTATCCTCATTTAAACTAGTAGTAGAAACATAACCCTTAGGCTTATTTAATAATAAATAAAAATGCTTATTTATACTAACTTTTTCCCCATTAATTTTAATTATAATAGCTTCATCATCATACTTTTCTTCCGGTCTTTTAACTATTCTATCATTAACTAAAACTAATCCCTTAGAAATTAACTTTTTAATTTCCTTTCTACTATAGTTGGTCTGTTCTGACAATATTTTATCTATTCTTTTCAAATAATTTCACCCTCTATTACTAAAACCTAAATTAACAATTTTTCTAATATCAATAAAAGTATTACTATTAATTTTATTAGATAAATAAACTAAATACTCAATATTACCATCTCCCCCTCTTATAGGAGAAAAAGTCAAATCTTTTATATAAAAACCTAAACTATTAAAATATTTAACTAATGAATTAATAATATCAATATGAATATTTTTATTTAAAATAATACCCTTATATTTAGTTGCAATATCTCTACCACATTCAAATTGCGGTTTAATTAAAAAGACTAAATCTACTTTAATATCTTCTTTATATATCTTATATACAATTGGTTTTAAAGATATAAATGATACATCGCATACTATAATATCTATATCTTTAAAATACTTACTATCAAAATCCTTAAAATTAGTATTTTCATATAATTTAATACGCTTATCATTTCTTAATGATTCATGTAATAAATTAGTACCTACATCTACTGCTATAACAGATAAAGCTCCATTCTGTAGAGCACAATCACAAAAACCTCCAGTACTAGAACCAATATCCATTACTTTTAATCCTAATAAATCAATTTTAAATTCATTAATAGCTTTTTCTAATTTAAATCCCCCTCTTGATACATATTTAAATTTATTGTTTTCTATAACTGTAATCTTTGTATCATCAGATACTTCAAAACTACTTTTAGAAATAACTACATCATCACATAAAACTAAAGAAGAGTTAATTAACTCCTGAGCCTTGGTTCTAGAAGGTGCTAAACCTCTTGTAACTATTTCTTTATCTAATCTATTTTTCATAGTTAATCACCACAAAAAAATTATACCATATAAAATAATAATTAAAAATTAAAAGAGTGAAAAACTCACTCTCTATATTAATTAATAAATTAATTAAAATTCCATCTTTATATCTTCCTTTTTAGCTTCATCTGCTACAAAGAAATCTTTTTTTGCTAGTCCTTTCATACCAGCTATTATACTAGTAGGGAAAGAAACAATCATTTGATTATAAGATGAAATATTAGCATTATATAGACGTCTAGCTGCCTGTAAATGCTCCTCAACATCACTAACTGATAATTGTAAAGTCTTAAAATTTTCACTAGACTTTAATTCAGGATAAGCCTCAGCTATAACATTTATCTTTCCAAAAGCTTCAGACATTTTATTATTAGCTTCACTTTTTTCAGCCATAGTCATGTCTTTTCTAAGGTTAATAGTCTCAAATAAAGTCTCTTTTTCATGTTTAGCATATCCCTTAGTTATATCAAGCATCTTAGTTAAAACATCATACCTCTTAGTTAAAGCTACATCAATACCAGAATTAGCTTCATCAATCTTTACAATTGCTTTATTTAAAGCATTAGAAGTAGATACAAACCAAATAAGTATTATTAAAATAAGCACCACTGTGATAACAATTGCCACTGTCATTAACTACACCCCCTTTCGAAACAAATCATTGTCTAATTCTAACTCATCAACAAACATTGTAATTTTACCAACATCTGTTGACATTCTATTCATTATCTCTTCTTCATTTATCTTAGAAAAACAACTTCCTGGTTCAAACGAATCAGAGCCATCATGAATACCAACATGTAATTGATTATTGCAAAAGCCTAGAAATAATTTTCCCTTATTAGCAGCTTCTAATCTCTTAATTTTTTCCATTAAAGAAGGCGTTATAATGAAAAATGCATCATGAGGATCTTGAGCATACACCCTAAACTTTTTATTAAATTCCTCTGACTCCATCTTAACTTTTTGATACTTAGATTTACCAAACAAAGTATTAGCTTGATTTCCACTAAAACCTTTTTCACAGACTTCTACGTTAGCCTTAAAAGTTTTATTAAAATCAAAAATCATCCATCTACCCTGAAAAATAGTAACATAATATGTAGTAGTATGACCATCAGAATCAGTTGATTCATGTTCTTCCTCAATATGAACATCAGATTGCATAAAATTAATATTTTTATATTTACCAAGAATAAGATCATTAGTAGTATACCTATCCCCTGTATACATCATACCAGTTCCAGAAATAACAGCCTCAGGTATTCCCCTATCTGGATTATACTGTAAATCAGTAAATATTTTTTCTAAAGTCCTCTTTACAAAGTAATTTTTAAAATTATCCACATAACTCTTCTTAGGACCAGATATAATAACAGCTGATGTGATCGCAATAATAACAAGGTCAATAATAAATATTGCCATTAAATCCATTTCAAACTGAAAAGTGTTCCTAACAAAAATAGAGACTAAAACTATTGCTATTCCAACAGCAATAGATATTAAAGATCTATTTCTATATTTGATTCTAGAGTTTTCTAACTCATCAAAACTAACCATATTCCTCACCAATATCAGTTTATCATATTTTAAATAAGAAAAGAACTACAAGCAAAAAAAACATGTAAAATTTTTCTACTTTACATGTTCAATATAAATAGTTGTAATAAAAAGACAGGATCAGCAATAGAAGTTTTAATTTTAAGATCAATATCAGAAAGCTTTATAAATACATCAAGTATTTCACTCTTACTATAAAACTTTGTTACTTCTCTTACTTTTTTTATTCTGTATGATGATTTTTCCCCTAACTTTTTAGCGATCTCATCATTATCAAGTCCATCTTTAGAAAGAACTTTAATTTGATACATAAGTCTAAATTGACTCTCTAAAAGACCAATTATCGATAATGGCTCAAATTGATATTCTAATAACTCATTGTAAGTCTTAAGTGCCCCATGTTTATCCTTTTCTGCCATAAGTCTAATTAGTGAGAAAGATAACTCATTAAGCTGTGATAATTTCTTAGTAACTAAACTATTAACATCATCTTTAGTAATAAATTTATCATCTATTTTAAAGCATTTAAGTTTTAAACATTCATTGTATATCTTACTAATATCATTCTGACATAGATCACTTATTAATCTAACTACCCCAGCCTCTAATTTATAAGATGTTAATTGTTCTTTTATAAAACTTTCCGCATCAATATCCATTTTTTGATAAGACATAATTTTCTTTAAATCTTTATAGATTTTTTTACGATCATCTATCTTATTACACACAATAAATAATAAATTATCTTTAGATGGACTTTTTAAATATTTAAATAAATGATCTATACTATCTAAATTATCATCAAATTTTAAATTATCAAAATTAGATATTACTATAACCTTTTTATCTTGAAAAAAACCATAAGTATCTAAATCTTCTAAAGCATTATCTAAAGGTACACTATCCATATCATAATTATTAATAGGTATTGAGTTAAATTTTTCTGTTGTAATAATTTTTGAAATGATATTAGTAACAGTTAAATGATCACTTCCCTCTAATAAATAACTATTCATGACTACTCAAACTACTCTCTACATCTTTTAAAATAGCATCAAGACTAGATAAATCTCTTCCACCACCTTGAGCAAAAGTTTGACTACCTCCACCGTTACCATTAGCCATAATTGATGCCTTCTTGACCATAAGGCCTGCATTAATTGAACAATTACTACGAGCTATAAAGTTAATACTATCATTATCTTTTATATTAGAAAGGAATATAAAGCTATTATTAAGATTTTGGATTAGGCTATCACATATAGTTTTTAAAACATTAACATCCTTATCATAGACTTTCATAACTATACCAAGTATACCATTATAGTCCTTTATATGTTCCTTATAAATATCTAAGTTCTCTAAGGCCTTCTTGTTTTTTTCATCAATATACTTCTTTTCTAAGTCTTTTAATTCTTGTTGAATATATGAAAGTTCATTACGATTAAATATTATATCTTTATAAGATATAGGAGCAGAATTATCTATATCTACATCAAAGTTTAGTAATATACCTTGACTCTTTGCTTCATCTAAAATTTCTTTAGCCTTCATTAATAACCTAACCATCTCATCATTATAAGGTTTAATAACCTCAAATAAAGCTTGTGATATTTTACTTCCTGTTGCCGCCTCTATTCTATAGACATTACTACCCTTAGATTCACAAGAGTATATAGCAAAAGATTCAATATCTTTAGTATTAGATATATGAGTACCACCACATAATTCAATAGATTTGCCAATCTTTACAACCCTAACAGTATCACTATACTTTTCACTAAATAGAGCCATAGCTCCAAGCTTCATAGCTTTATCAATAGGCATAATTTCAGTTGATGCTATTAATCCGCCTTTAACTAAAGCATTGACAAACTCTTCAACCTCTAAAATCTTAGTATCAGTCATTTTACCAGAATAAGTAAAATCAAATCTTAATTTTTCTGAATCAACATAACTACCAGCCTGTTTTATATTTGAAGAAACAACTTGTTGTAATGCATATTGTAATAAATGTACACTAGAGTGGTTAGCTTCAATTCTTTTTCTTCGATCCTTATCAACAATAAGTTCACACTCATCACCAACAGTAATAACCCCATCTAGTAGCTTAACTTTATGAATATTTTGACCATTAGGAGCTTTAATAACATCAATAACTCTAGCCTTAAAATTTTTTCCTACAATCATACCAGTATCACTAACTTGACCACCAGCTTCTGCATAAAAACAAGTTCTATTAATTGCGATATAAGTGTCATGATCTATAGAATTAACTCTTTCATCCTTAGAAAAAATAGCTAAAACATTACTCTTTAAACGATATATACCATAAACAAATTGACTAGGATCCTTAAACTCAAGTAAAACTTTATTTTGACTAGCCATACTTGTCTTATTCTTAGAATTCTTTTTAGCAAGTTCCTTTTGCATCTTCATATACTTATCAAACTCATCTTTTGATACAGTATAACCTAATTCATTTAAATACTCCAAAGTAAGTTCAAAAGGAAAGCCATATGTATCATAAAGTTTAAAAGCTTCTTCACCGCTTATTGTTCCATCAATAGAAGTTTTAACAAGTTCTTTTAAACGTCTTTCTCCAGCTTCCAAAGTTTTTAAGAATAATTTTTCTTCATCTAAAACCAAAGCCTCAATAAATGGTCTTTTCTCTACCAAGTAAGGATAAGCATCTTTCATAGTATCAACAACATCAGAAACTAATTTATACATAAATGGTCCACTAAGGCTTAAATGTTTTCCCATTCTAACACTGCGTCTAAGTAAGCGTCTAAGTACGTAACCACGACCAACATTTTCAAAAATAGCCCCATCAGCTAAAGCAAAAACAATAGCTCTAATATGATCTGCAATTATTTTATATTCTTTTTGACCAGTGTACGCAGCTTTAGCTAATTCCTCTATATGAGTAAGTATCTGTTTAAATAAATCAGTCTCAAAATTACTATCAACACCTTGAAAAATACAACACCATCTTTCAAGACCAGCACCAGTATCAATGTTTTTATTTGGCAATTCTTCATACTCACTACGTGAGATACCATTCTTAGAATTAAATTGACTAAAAACATTGTTCCAAATTTCAACATATCTTTCCTGATCTATATCTTGCTTAAATTTATCAAAGGCATCATGATTAGGATCATACTTCTCCCCACGGTCAAAAAATATCTCTGAATCAGGTCCACATGGTCCTTCTCCAATTTCCCAAAAGTTACCTGAAAGTGGAATAATGTGAGTAGGATCAAGTCCAACTTCAATCCATTTATTCTTAGATTCAAGATCATCAGAATAAACTGTTACATATAGTAAATTTTTATCTATTGCAAAATAATCAGGACTAGTCAATAATTCAAATGAAAATTCAATTGCTTCCTTCTTAAAATAGTCCCCTACTGAGAAATTTCCCATCATTTCAAAAAAAGTCTGATGTCTTTTAGTAATCCCAACATTTTCAATATCATTAGTTCTAATACACTTTTGAATACTAACTAATCTCTTTGATGATGGAACCTTAGTACCATCAAAATATTTTTTTAATGGTGTAACCCCAGCATTAATCCATAACAAGCTATCATCATTAACCGGTATTAAAGATGCACTTTCGATTTTTTTATGACCCTTTTCCGTAAAGAATTTAAACCACATATTTCTAATATCATTATGACTCATATATTTCATACTATTTTTCCTCCAGCCTACTAATATTTATAAGTATCTCATTTAAACGTTTTATGTAACCATCAACAGTTGTATTATTTAAAATAAAATAATCTGCATAAGCAATAGGTCCACCCTTCGCTAAATTTTCAATCTCTGATAAGTCACGATAGATAATATCATCTCTATTAAAAGCTCTATCTACTCTCTTGCCAACACGCTCATATCTTAACCCTTTATCAGCAACAATACAAACTAGTTTTAAATTTTCAAATCTCTCAATAAGATATTTATATTCATCCCATGAATAAAGGCCATCAAGTACAACATCATTATCTTTTATTGCCTCCCTAATATCCTCCTCTAAAAATTTAGCATAACAGGCCATACCATACTTTTTTCTTAAGCCCTCTCTAAATTCCTTTTCACTCTTACCATCAGGTGTTCTCTCTATCCCTTGTTCTTTCATAAGTTTATAGGTAATACCACCAAAATATAACTTTTTCCAGCCAATACTCTCTAAATAGTCAGTCGCAATACTTTTACCACTGCCGCTCATACCAACTATCGCTATTAACTTATGCATTAATACCACCTCTTTCTTCACTTTTTACAATTTCTTCAGCACTTCTTTTCAAAGTACCCAAGCCTCGATTAACTATTTCATAATCATATTCATCAAAAAGAGCCAATTCCGTTTCAGTAACATGACTTCTTTCATCACTAGATAATCCATCATCATAATTTTCTCTAGTTAAATGTATAGAAATAACATTATCATATCTTTTCTTCATTTCCCTAAATTCCATAATAAGTCTGGCATCAGTAATAATAAATGTATCAAAAAAGTTTTCTAAAATCTCAATATCTTCACAAAGACGATCAATTAAAAAACAATTTTTATGAAGCTTATTCTTTATAATTTCAATTCCCATCTTCTGTAAAAATTCTCTAGGTTTTTCATGTTCATTACCATCCCACTCAAAATAATTTCTGGCATAAGCATATAAAGGCTCAGTAAGATGCATAACACATGGCCTATATCCATACTTTTTTAATTCTTCACTTAAATATTTTCCAAATGTTGTTTTCCCACATCTAGCACCACCACCAATAATAAATATTCTCATAAATTCTCCTTTTTAATCAAATAAAAGACCTCAACAGGAGGACATCAAGCCCGGTACCATCCTATTTTGGTCTTAATTAACATAACGGTTTTCATCCGATTAAGCTCATAAAGTAGCTTCAAAGATAAATCAATACTAATTTGCACCAACCATTAGCTCTCTAAAAAGATTTTATCTAATACTCATCTTTACTCAATGCTTCTTTAACATTAGAATTATTCAATCCTTCAAAAAAGTGAAATTTCTCATTAAGAAATAAGAATATAACTTTTAGGCATGCAACTACAGGAGTTGCTACTACCATACCTATGATACCAAAGAAATGTTGAAAAATCAATAGACTAATCATTATTGTAACTGGATGTAATTTCATCGTATGACCCATTATTAAAGGTTGATAGAAATTATTCTCTAAGGTTTGAACAACAGCAATAGATACCACAGTACAAATACCTACAACAGGAGATTGACTAAAGCCAACTAAAACAGCTGGAATAGCTCCAATATATGGGCCAAAATATGGAATGATATCAGTAATAGCACAAAAAAGTGCAAACAAAAGTGGTGCCTTAAGACCAGCTAATGTAAGACCAACTCCCTGAGTAATAAAAACTAAAAACATAACAATAAATACACCCTGAACATAGCCTCGTAAAGAATTATTAATTCTAGACATTAATTCCTTATACCAATCAAGCCATTTATTAGGAATAATACTCATAATACGTTTATTAATCTTATTATAATCATATAACATATAAAAGCCTATCATGACACCTAAAACTAAAGAAATACCACCACTAATAATAGATTTTCCCATATTAAGAACACTATTAGGTAAATCAGTAGTAATATTAACTGCAAAATTTTCTATACTGTGATATAGTTCCTGTTTTGCAGCCGATATATCAAAAAGTTCTGTCTTAATATTTTCAAAAAGTCCATTTATAAATATTTTAGCATCTACAACAATATCTGGAATAGATCCAATGAAGTCTTTTACCTGCATCGCAAAAGTAGGAACAAGTAAATAAACGGCTAATGAAAGTCCCCCAATAAATACTAAATATATTAAAATACATCCTAACAATCTAGGTACCTTCTTAGACTGTAACCACGAAAGCAGAGGATCAAATAGCCAAGCAATTATAATACCTACAAATATAGGTGAAATAACTATAAGCAATTCCTTAATAATATTAAAAATTTTCCATTCCTTAAGAAGATATGTACCTAAAACAATTAAAACTATAATTGTAACAATATAGATAATTTGCATTAATCTTTTACCAATTTCTAAAATCTCATTTAAATTATCTATATCTACTTCCTTTTCCTTACGCTTTCTAAACATAACTCATCCTCCTTACTTAAATTATATCACATAAACTAGCAATAGATCACCAAATAAAGTATAATATTTTTAGGTGATATAAATGTATTCAATAAATAAGGTAAAAACAAGTGAAATAATTATTAAGAATTCTCGTTTTATTACTATATTAGTGCCAATAACTTCAAAGTCAAATATAACTAACATACTAGATAAAATAAAAGAAAATTATCCAAAAGCAAATCACTACTGTTACGCTTATATTACAGAAAATTCTCAAAAATCAAGTGATGATAAAGAACCATCATCAACAGCTGGTATACCAATGTTAAATGTATTAATAAAAAATAATATAATAAATGTACTAGCAGTAACTGTAAGATACTTTGGAGGAATAAAACTAGGTGCTGGTGGCTTAATAAGAGCCTACTGCAAATCAGTAACAACAGCTCTTAAAAACACCAAATTAATAGAACTAGAAGATGCTATAGAAATAGAAATATATGTAGAATATAATAATCAAAAAAATCTAGAAAATATTTTAAAAGCATCAAAAATAACAGAAAAAAAATTTACAGACAAAATTAAATATATTGCCATAGTCCCAATAATTATTAAAGATAAACTTAATAACTATGAGTATAAAATCTTAAATGAAAAATGTTACTTAGAAAAATATGAATATGAATCATAAATAAGTACATACTATATAATATGAAAAAGAAAAATATTATAAAATTTTTTAGTGTATTGATAATATCTGTAATATCTCATTTTATATATGATAATATCCAATCAGTACCAACAAGTATTTTCTTTCCAGTAAATGAAAGTATCTTTGAACACATGAAGTTAATTATAACTCCAATCCTACTATTTACAATAATAGAATATTTATACGATAAATATAAAAAAATAGATACTACAAACTTGTTATTAGCAAACGTCATCTCGGCAATATTAGGTATAATCTTCTACTTAATAATTTATCTACCAATAGATAGTGTTATTGGATATAAAATGATAGTAGCTATAGGCTTATTAATAATTGACTTTGTCTTTACAACCTTAATAGCAGAAAAAATTAAGGAGAAATTAAAGGTTAAACATAGTGATCTACTAGCAATAATTATAATTATAGTATCCTATGCCATAATCACTTACCTAACCTATGCTCCCCCTCATATAAAATTATTTTTAGATATAACAGATAACTCATACGGAATCAAAAAAAGATAAGCAACCTTATCTTTTTTCTTTATTATAATATGTTTTTAAAAGCATCAATTAAACTAGAAACAGGAGCACATCCCATAAAGCATACGACAGCATCTTTATCATTAGATAACTTATCAATAGAATCCTCACTTATTTTATCTCCATCTCTAAGTTTAGAAATAATAAGATCAGAAGATATACCAGGATAATCTTCTGGTTTTTCTCTATTACACAAAATATCCGTAACAAAAGCCTTATCAGCTATATTTAAAGCTTCAACAAAGTCATCAGTAAAGTCTTTAGTTCTAGAATAAGTATTAGGCCTAAATACAACAACCAACTTTTTATCAGGATATTTTTGTTTAATGGCCTCTAAAGTAACTTTAATTTCAGTAGGATGATGTGCATAATCATCAATTATAATAGTACCATTATATACTTCCTCAGCAAATCTTCTTTTAGCATTATGGAAAGTATTTAAAGAACTAGCTATCTCTTCATAACTAAAGCCTAACTCCTTAGTTAGAATAATAGCTGCTGCTACATCATATACCATATGCTTACCAAAAAGAGGTATATCAAAATGGCCAAATAAGTTGCCATTAATCATCAAATCAAAACTAGATCCATCTGCATTAAGAACTAAATTTTTAATAATTGCATCATTATCATCATTAAAACCATAGAATATAACTGGTGTTTTATAATTAATTTTTCTAACTTCTTCATTATCCCCATTAGCAACAATTAACTTCTTTGTTTGACTAGCAAATATTTCAAATGTGTTCCTAATATCATCAATATCCCTATAACATTCTAAATGTTCCGCCTCAATATTGGTAATAATTGAATAAGTTGGATGATATGCAGTAAAATGTCTATTAAATTCATCACTTTCAACAACGAAATATTTATTATCTAAAGTAGCATGACCATCTCCGGCACCAA
>OIYS01000780.1_pt1 | contig 19386 bp, 18 predicted proteins | sample 1588271 | NCBI WGS metagenome assembly OIYS01 (sample SAMN03283286) | human gut metagenome | biome: human-associated habitat; material: feces | host: Homo sapiens | place: Peru | collected 2012
TAACAAAACATAACGTGTCTTTAAGGCGTGGTTCAGGTGCTTTATCGACAGTCTGTCGGCTCGTTTGAAAAAACGAGCCGATTATTTTTTTATTATTGAAATCATTTCATTATTATGGTATTCTGTATTCTGGAAAACAGATGACTGGAGAATTTATATGAAAACCAATCTTTTTACTAAATTTGTCTCGATGTTACTGTCCGCGCTGACTCCGTTTTTTACATGGGTTCGTTACGGCGGATATGTTGACAAGACAAAATTTACGGGTTCGGACTACACGATTCAGCGCATTGATTTAAGCGTAAAGCCGGAGGGACTCGACAAAAAATTCGATTATCTCTATGACCTTACGACTCTTGACGATTCCAAATCGTATACGGCGCATCCCGATTCCGTTCTGCTTAAAAACGGCGATATCCTCACCATGTACCCCGCCGGTCACGGCAAGGGCGCGGTTCTTAATAAGATAAGCACCGACGGCGGTTTTACGTGGAACGGCGAAATAGAAAATACGCCCGATTCGTGGGAGAATTCGAGGGAAACTCCCACCGTTTACAGACTTACGTTCACAGACGGAAAAACGGATGATAAGCTTATAATGATTTCGGCTAACCCCAAGTGGCCGAATCAGTCGACGACGGGCGGATTCAACTGCTCGATTTCGTGCGACGAGGGCAGAACTTGGACCCAATTTGAAAGATTTTACGCAAAGGACGAGGAGGGCGGAGTTGTTCCGATTGTCGCCATGTCGAGCCTTACGCAGTTAAAAGAGGACGGCAAATTCACAGACAAGTGGATGGGACTTTTCCACGACGCGGATTTCTATAATTATAAAACGATTCTGACCTTCGACGAAGAGGGAAATATGCATTGGTCTAAGCCCGAAAAATATTTCTCCGAGTACAGGGATATCGAGAAAAAGTCGAATATGTGCGAGGTCGAGGTTATCCGTTCCGATATGGGCAAGGGCGATGAGCTGTGCCTTATAACGAGAAGCAATACGAAAAAGATGAATTCGCTGATTTCGTTCTCGTCCGACGAGGGTAAAACATGGTCGTACCCGAAGGAGGCTCCCGCTGCTCTTAACGGTGAGAGACACAAGGCGGACTATACGCCCGACGGCAGACTGTTCATAACGTTCCGCTCGATTGAACGCGGACAGAAAGCGGCGGACAACGCTCCCAGAGGCAACCGAAACGGCTGGATGAGCGAGGGCTGGGCGGCATGGGTCGGCACGTACGACGACCTCAAAAACGGCACAGAGGGTCAGTACAGATTAAAGCTTGCCCATACGTATCTTAAATATCAGACCGAAAAGGAGTATGCCGCAAATGCCGATACGGGCTACTGCGGAAACGTCGTACTCGATGACGGAACGATAGTTACGACGAACTACGGCAGATTCGACACAAATAAGAGAAACAGCGATTTTACGCTCAAAACGTATATCGCATCGAAGAGAATTAATTTAAAAGATATAGACGAGCTGGCTTCCCGGCTTAATAATAATTAATTGTCAATATATAACGGCAGATCTTCGCGCTTTACGACTTTTACACATTCGCACAGCGCGAAGATTTTTTTTATTTCCTCCGATTCCGAATTATTTTTACCCATGTCGACTGCGACGATTTTGTACGACTTATTCTCCGCGAATAAATTTATTCTCTCATAGGCGTACATTACGGCGCGTACGTCGGAATTTAATTTTCCCGTCAGCGGAATTACGAAATATGCAGTTCGTTTCTCCGCGTCCCGTCTTAAAAACAACAGCATTAAAAGATATCCCGCAGATATGATACCGAGTACGCTCAATGCCGTTAAAAATGAGCAGACGATAATTTTAAGCATAAAAAATCACCCCGCTTCATTATACGGGGCGAATAAAAAAATGTGAGTGAGCCTGTAAGCCGGGTTCTGTCTTTTAAGGCAATCATCTGTCTTGCCGTCCCGTTGCCGAAACGGTCGTGCCACCCGTCGGAGTTAGCGTCGAGCAGACAACTCCTGTCGGTGTTGCATCGGATAGGGTTTACATCCCGGAGACGTCTCCGTTCCGGAGGTGAGCTCTTACCTCGCCTTTCCACCCTTACCTGAAAAATCAGGCGGTATATCTCTGTTGCACTTTCCCTAAGGTCACCCTCGGCGGCCGTTAGCCGTTATCCCGCTCTGCGATGCCCGGACTTTCCTCATGCTTAATAGCACGCGACTGCCCGGCTCACTCATCAAATTAATTTTAAATCAAATTTAATATTCTGTCAACCGTTATTTAAGGTTTTATTATTGCATATAAAATGAGAATATGGTATTCTATAACAAACGATAATTTACATTCGTAAATTATTGTTTAATCTAAAATCCGGAGCTGCACTTTTCGCTATGAATTTTTATGACGCATACGTTCATTCTTACACGATTAACGAAAACAATGAAAAGGAATTTTTCGATATTGTGCGGGACGTTTATTTTTCCGACGAGGTACAGGGGCAGGCGAAGTATATTCAGCATGCCGACATAAACCGTTTACAGCACGTTACAAGCGTGGCGTACATGGCTTATCTGTACTGCAAGGAGAATCACGCGGATTTCCGCGCGGCGGCAAAGGCGGGAGTGCTTCACGATCTCGTTTATTACGACTGGCATGTCGCGGGCGACGGTTCGCACCGTCTGCACGGGTACAGACATCCCGGCTTTGCGGTAAAAAACGCAAGGGAGCTTTGTGATTTAAGCGAGACGGAGGAAAATATCATCAGACGGCATATGTGGCCTCTTACACCCATGCCGCCTAAGTACAAGGAGGGATTTATTGTAAGTATAATCGATAAGTATTGCGCGACGAATGAGATACTTATAAAGAAATTTTCAAGCTACAGAGATAAATTTCATAACGATATAAATAAATCAAAAAGCAGATAAAACAGAGGTTAGATTTTATGAATACGGTACTTAACTATGTTTTGTACTTTTTTGCTTACAGCGCAATCGGCTGGCTTGTCGAGTCGATATACGTTTCGATAGCGCACGGGAAGCTTACCAACAGAGGCTTCCTCAAAGGTCCCATGTGTCCTATTTACGGAACCGGCGCGACGGTTTTCGCCGTATGTCTGGAGCCTGTCGCAAAGATGGGAAATCCGATTTTCATTTGGAACTTCTTTGAAAATGACAGAACGGTCGTTATTACGGACAAATTCTGGCTTGTAATTCTGCTGGGAATGGTACTTGCCGATACGGTCGAATTCATAACGAGCGTTTTAATGGAAAAGCTGTTCCACGCGAGATGGTGGGACTATTCGGACAAGTTTTTGAATATTCAGGGCAGAATCTGTTTAAGACATACAATCTATTGGGGAATGATGTGCTCTGTATTCATTTACGTCGTCCATCCGTTTATGACCAAATTCGTTTTCAGCTTCGTTACGGACAACCCGACTGTCAGAAATATTACCCTCGGCGTAATATTCGCTGTGTTTGTCGTCGATACGATTTTTTCGGCGATAGCAGCCATGGACGTAGGCAAGTTTATGAGCAAGCTCGAAAATCTTTCGAATTCGATTTACGAGGTCACCGCCACGCTTAAAACGAATATCGAGCATAAATATGAGGAGTTTCAGAATTCCGCCGCCGAGTCCGGACAGAAATTTTCCGCCTGGACTGCCGACGTAAACAGCCGTTTTTCCGAGCTTAAGCATTATTTCGACAAAAGCGACGGCGAGACGAAAGCCCGCCGTAAAACGAGACGAAACGCAAAACGAGTATATGAGTCGTTCGGAAATATGAAAGGCAGAGCAAAAAAGACGCTGTCCGATATCGAAGCTCAAATCAAAGAGCTGACTGATAAGTATAATAAGGAAAAATAACAAGAACAGGGGCTGTAAAAAACGCAGCCCTGTTTTTTTGTTGAAAAATGTAAGAAAATTTTGTTGACAAGCGACATAAACACGGTTATAATTTTAGATAGAATAAATAATTAATGAGGTGATCAGATGGAATCCGGCAGCAGCGGGCACGGGCGGCGGTTTAATGTAAAACAGCATATCATTCCGACTTATAAACGTCTTTGTTCAGCCGAGGCTTCGTCTGTTCTTATGTCGTTTGCGTAATATTACATGAATTTCTTACCGAGTCGGAACGTTATGTTTCGGCTTTTATTTTTTCGTCAGACCCCGTCCCCTGTTATCATAAGACGCCCGAAAAATTTTCAGCTTCTTATGTTTATTAAAAACAGGGAGGGTTTTTTTATGACTCAGGAAACGACAAAAGAGGTTTTTGAAAGACTTTTAAACGACAGACAGTATAAGGCGATAAAGAGTATTTTTGATACGATGAATCCGGTCGATACGGCGGCTATTCTGCCCGAATTCGACGAAAAGGAAATGGTAGTGCTGTACCGCCTTATTCCGAAAGAGAACGCCGCGCTCGTTTTTACGTATCTTGACGCGGACGAGGAGCAGGTTCTTATCGACGCGATTTCCGACGCGGAGTTAAAGGAAATCCTTGCGGATATGTACGTTGACGATACGGTTGACGTTATCGAGGAAATGCCCGCGAACGTTGTCGAGAGGCTCTTGAAATGCGCGTCTCCCGACGCGCGCAGAGAGATAAACACCGTGCTCAATTACCCCGAGGACAGCGCGGGAAGTATTATGACGACCGAATTCGTAAGCCTTTTTAAGGACTGTACTGTCGGCGACGCGCTTAAAAAGATTAAAGAAACGGGCATACATAAGGAGACTATTTATACCTGCTATGTTATCGAAAAGCATAAGCTTCTCGGTACGGTTTCGGCAAAGGATCTGCTCATGAGCGACAGCGACCGCCCGATATCGGAGATAACCGATACGAATTTCATATCGGTAAACACCCATACGGATAAAGAGGAAGTCGCAAAAATATTCAATAAATACGATATCATCTCTCTGCCCGTAACCGACACGGAAAACTGCATTGTCGGAATTGTAACATTCGACGACGCTATCGACGTTATTCAGGACGAGGCAGAGGAGGACTTCTCCAAAATGGCAGGTATGTCACCGTCTGAAAAGCCGTATCTCAAAACATCCGTATTCGGATTTTGGAAAATGAGAATTCCGTGGCTTCTCGTGCTCATGATATCCGCGACGTTCACGGGACTTATAATTTCGTCGTTCGAATCCGCGCTTTCGAAAATGGCCGTGCTGACAGCGTTTATTCCCATGCTGATGGATACCGCGGGAAACTCGGGAAGCCAGTCGTCCGTCGCGGTAATCCGCGGACTGTCGCTGGGCGAAATTAAATTTAAGGATATATTCATCGTTGCATTCAAGGAGTGCAGAATCGCTTTGATGTGCGGAGTCTCTCTGGGCATTGCGGCGTTTGCGAAGATAATGATTGTAGACTATATGATAATGCATACGGCAGGCACGACGGTTGTCTCCGCGCTGAGTCTGTCGCTTGTTATATGCGTAACGCTCGTGTTTATCGTCCTGTGCGCAAAGGTAATCGGCGCGACATTGCCCATGATAGCGCAGAAGATCGGACTTGACCCTGCCGTAATGGCAAGTCCGCTGATTACGACGATAATGGACTCGGTTTCACTGCTTCTGTACTTCGCGTTTGCAAAATTGATTCTGCATTTGGCGTAAAAAGGGTTTACAAAAAAGAAAATCAGTGATAAAACAGAAAAGTCCGCAAAATAATTTGCGAACCTTGGAGTTATCTATATACGGCAGGCGGTTTGCCCTTTTATCAAAAAGAGGGTGTCAGCCCTCTTATTTGAATTGATAAGGGGGTGATGTCGATGGCAGAGGCTATTGTTTACATAACCATTGTTATGTTAATCATTATTCTTATCGAACGTCGAGAAAAAAAATAACCGCCCTGTGTGCATTTAGGAAGCGGTTATTTTAACTTAATCTAAGAGTAAGCCGTCTATCGGATAACTCCTTGTATTTATATTATACTTATGAATTAAGAATTTGTCAACACCTGCATATACAAATTATTTCAGCCCGCAGTGCAAACTGCGGGCTTTTGTTTTACGTCTTTCGGCTTGATAATAAATTACAGGAGGAAAGCCGGTTTATCTGAGCGTTCCCGTTACGACTGCCGTTGTGATTCCGGGGGTCGACGTTACCGCGCCTGTTGCCGGGTTCTGCGTAAACGCCGCGGCGGGAACCGTGAGCGCGTATGCGGACGATGCCGCGGGGAGGGTCAGAAGTCCCGACGCGTACGTATAATCCGACGCGGGAACTGCCGTTCCGTTGACCGTGACCGAATTTATTGTCGGCGCGGGGTTGAACGTATCGGAGAGAACGACGTTTGTCGCCTCCGTATTTCCGTAGTTATAAAGCGTGAACGTGTAGGTAATCGTTCCGCCGTCTGTGAGCGTTTCGGGAGTTATAGTCTTGATCATGGTAACTCTCGCGAAGTCGTCGGCGGTGACGGTCGCGCTCGCACTTGCGCTCTGTCCGAGTCCCGCAGCCGTCGCTGTCGCAGTGTTCGTAATGGTCGAATCCGCCGCGCCCGAAGCGTACGAATTGGGAACCGCATTGTAAACTATGAGAGCGTTCGCGCCGGAGGCGAGCGTCGGAATCGTAAACGTTACGCTGTCCGCCGCCGCCGTCGGTGTGATGTCCGAGGAATACACGCCGTTTATATAAAGTCTTGCGGGTCCGACATAGGTAAGCGGAGTAGCTGTCGCGCCCGTAAGAGCGTATGTTCCGAGGTTATCCGTGACGGTTACGTTGTTGAGCGTGACGGAGCCGTTGTTTACGAGACTTATTGTATACGCAATGTTCGTCCCGGGCGTATAGTCCGAGCCGACAGCGGATTTTGTAAGAGCCAGTGTGTCCTCAATTACAGCCGTTGCTACGTTCGACAGAGCGGATCCGTTCTGTGAACCGTAGGCGTACGTAAGAGAAGCCTGGTTTGTTATGGTAGAAGCCATATATCAACCTCTCGTTTCTTTAATTATTCGAGGGAATACCCCTCGGTACATAATATGAGAAACGGCGGGGAATGTGTACAGCAAAAGATAGTCGAACCGCAAAGGAATATATTCACCCTCTTTCCGCTTCGACTGCGTTAAAGAAACCTGAAAGCCTTTACTGTTGTTATTTTTCGAGTTCTTCGAATTTGGCTTTCATCGTCGGGTTGCCCCTTGTCAGCTTCTTTACGCTTAAATCCTGCGCCTTGTCGTTTGCAAGACGGAGCTGCCGCTCGGAGCCGAGCAGACTCTCTTTAACTTTATTGAGATGGTCGATCGTTTTGTCTATCTCGTCGATAGCGTTCGAGAATTTTTCGCTTGCGATTCTGTAATTGTTTCCGAATTTCGTCTGAAAATCAATCAGGCTGTTTTCAAAATTCGTAACGTCTATATTCTGATTTTTAATGACGGCAAGCTCCTGTCTGTATTTGAGCGAATTTAATGCGGCGTTTCGCAGAATCGTTATTATCGGGATGAAAAACTGCGGTCTGACGACGTACATTTTTTCGTATCTGTACGACACGTCGACGATTCCCGTGTTGTAAAGCTCGCTGTCGGGTTCGAGCATGGTCACGAGGACGGCGTACTCGCAGTTTTTCTCGCGCCTGTCCTTGTCAAGCTCCTTGAAGAAGTCCTCGTTTTTATGCTTGGTCGAGGTCGTGTCGCTCTCGTTTTTCATTTCGAACATTATCGAAATAAATTCCGTTCCGTCAGCGGACGATTCTCTGAAAATAAAGTCGCCCTTGCTTCCGGTTCTCGCGTCGTTGTCCTTTTCGAAATACGCATTCTGAAATCCCGCGGCGCGCATTTTGTTAAACTCCGTTTCGCAGTGGCGTTCGAGCGATTCGCCGACCATTTTCGTCGACTGACGGGCTTTGAAATCCTTGTAATACTCGATCTCCTCGTCCTTGCGTTTTAATTCGTCCGAATGGTTCTTAATTTCGCTCTGCAATTTTAATTCGAACTCGGTTTTGTTCTTTTCTATCTCGTTTTGAAGCTTGAGAATCTCCGAATCCTTATCGAAAACAGCGTTCTTTACGGCGGATTCTGCTTTCTCCTTTTCGAGCTTAAGCTCGCCTTTTAAGCGTTCTATTTCCGACTCTTTATTTGCAATTTCGATTTCCTTTCTGGAAACCTGTTCGTTGATTTTTGCGTTCTGCGTCTGCTTTGCCGTATTGATTTCATTTTCAAGCTCGGATATGCGTTTCGCGCTTGACTCGTTTGCCTTCATAACGGCAAGCTCTACGGCGGAATCCGTTTCTTTTTTTAATTCGTTTTCACGGCGTTTTATCTCCGCGTCGAATTCGCTGTCGTGAACCTGCTTTACTATCGCGGCGTAGCCCGCGCCGTCTATCTGAAAAACCTCTCCGCATTTAGGACATTTAATTTCGTTCATAATGATATCTCCCGTTTTTTTATTCGGTACTGCTTTGCTGTAAATATTGTACAACATAAAAAACGGTAAATCAATAGACGTATTGAGACGTACAAAAGGGGTTAAAACACGTCTTGAACCCTTGAAAAATAAGGCTTTGCGGTTTTTTATGTACAGTTTGTTAAAACAAAAAAATGCCGGTTATCTCACCGACATTTTTATTATTTCGAATTAAATTCAAATGCTTTTCAGTTTTGCAACAGCTTCTTTTCTGTCGCTTGAAGAAAAAATATAGCTTCCCGCGACGAGAACGTCCGCGCCTGCATTGACGGCTCGGGGGGCGGTTTTGTCACTGATTCCGCCGTCGACCTCGATTCTCATGTCGAGGTTTCGTCTTACGCACTCGTCTCTTACGGCTTTAACCTTGCTCATCATGTCGGGCATGAAGCTCTGACCGCCGAATCCCGGCTCGACCGTCATTATGAGAACCATATAGAGCCTGTCGAGGTATTCGAATACATCTTCGGCTTTCGTGCCGGGTTTTAATGCTATCGCGGGCTTTTTGCCGAGCGAAATTATTTTGTCAATCGTCGCCCCGACGTCGGACGAAGCCTCTATGTGAAAACAGATTATGTCCGCGCCCGCCTTTGCGAAGTCCTCAATATATCGTATCGGCTCGTTTATCATTAAATGAACGTCGAAAATTTTATCCGAGCATTTTCTGACAGCTTTTACAATCGGTGCGCCGAGAGTGATATTCGGCACGAACATGCCGTCCATTACGTCAATATGTATCATGTCCGCGCCCGCATTTGAGATATCGGTTATCTCCTCGCCCAGGCGCGAAAAATCTGCGGAAAGTATCGACGGTGAAATATAATTCATAATATTAATCTCCTTAATCCTTAAACATATCGCCTATCGCGGCGGCAATGAGGTCGGCGGCGGTGTCTGCGCCTATTTCACTGTTTATGCACAAATCGTAGTTTTTCATGTCGCCCCACTTATTAAAAGTGAAATGATTGTAGTAATCCGCCCTTTGCTTGTCCTTTTTTTTCAGAATTCCCGGCGTATTCGCGCTTTTCTCTTTTAATTCGGCGGCGAGACGTTCGTTTCTCTTTTCAAACGGTGCGTGGATGAACACCTTTATAACGTCGTTCCTGCCCGAGAGTATGTAATCGCAGCACGAGCCGATGATAACGCACGGCGATTTTTCGTCGGCAAGCTCCTTTATAATATCGGCTTTTGCGATAAAAACCTCGTCGTTGAGCGGACGTGTCTGCGAGGCGGAGAATACGGAGTAGAGAAAACTCGACGTTCTCTTTTCGTTAAGCTCCTCCGCCGCCTGCGGGGAAATGCCCTTTCTCATTGTCAGAAGAGCGAGAATCTCCTTGTCGTAATAGCCTATGCCGAGCTTTTCGGCAAGCTTTTTGCCTATGAGTCTGCCCGAAGAGCCGTACTCGTGAATCAGAGCCACAACGTATTTTTTCATTTTTAACGCCCCTTATCCGTGTTTTTTCTCTTTTAATATTTCTTCGAATCCGTCCTCGTAGACCTCTCTGAATGCAAAAAGTCCGTCAGTGACGTGAGTCCTCGAATTATTTTCCTTAAACATAAATCTTATTAAATCCGCGTCCGAAATTTTGCCCGGCTTGAATACGTCCTCGCTTATTGTCGAGAATTTAATACCGTCGTAGGTCTCCGCCGTAGACTCGATTTCGAAGCATTTTCCGCACAGCGCACGCTTTTTCCTGTCTAAACATTCGAACGGCGAAACGCCCCTGACTTTTCTGTTGAATTTATTAATGAATTTATAGAATTCCGCACTTGACTTCGCCTTTTCTCCCGTGAAGAATTCGACGGCGGTTCTCTCGTGCTTTTTTAAATTTCCTCCCTCGCCCGAGGGGAGAATAACGCCCTTTCTTAAAATCAGCACGCCCTTTTTTGCAAGCGACAGGACGGTGTAAATGAACAAGTCCGCTTCGCTGTAAATGTCGGTCGTGACGGTTTTGAGCATTTCGGCGGGAGTCAGCGACTGCATAACGGATTCTATTGCGGAGTCGCTCGGCTCAACGTACGAATTCTTACGGCACGAACGGACGAACAGCTTAATCATTATGTGTTTTGAGAATATTAAACAGAGTATCACTGTAAGAGCGAGGACACACGCGATAATCAACAGCGTTATTCTGCCTGCGGTCCAGCCCTCGGGAGCGGTCGTGTACGTCGGCAGGGAATTAAATTTATCCGACGGAATCGAAATTCCGATATACGCTCCGCCGGAGGTCTTACCGCCGGTGAACGTCACGCTGTTTTTGTCCCTTGTGCATTTGTAATTGTTCGATGTTAAAAGCCCTGCGTCCTTACCCGTGCAGTCCGAGGGAAGCTTTACGGTTATCGTAACGTTTTCGCACTTGGGCGAGAGTGATTCGGGGATGTAATTGCAGTAAAATGCGTTCTGCGAATCTATATTTTTAATTACGGACGAGAGCGTGTAGGAGAGTCTGAACACGTGCGTTTCGCCGAAGCATTTTAAATTCCATTTAACCTTTATCGCGGAGTCCGATTCGCTTAACGTGTACGTATAGTCCGCGAATCCACCGTCTATGTCGGTCGAAGCCTCTTCGCTCAGCGACGCGCTCGCAGAGTCTATATCCGCCGATATATTTACGACGGACGCGAATTTATACTCGGGGCTTGACGGAATCGGAATCTCGCACTCAAATCCGTCGCTTCGCCCGGCGCCGAATGCGACAGTCCATTCGCTCATTACGGAGGCGTCGCCGTTTATCTGCGGTTCGGCGGTTATATTAACGTTTTTTATCGTGTATGACGAGTCGGCGTTCGCGGTAAAAAGAGATATGACGGCAAGCGAAACGACGGCTGAAATATATATAACAAATTTCTTCATAAAAACCTTATTCTCCTTGTCTGAATTAATAATAGCACATTTAAAGTAAAAAAACAATGAAAATCGTGTCAACGTTCACAAAATTTGACTCGTACGGTAATAAAAAATTTACGTTGTATTACGTGTGCGGGCGTGTTATAATAATTAATATATGATTTTGTAAGAAAATACGGAAAAGGTGATATATCATGAAACAACTGATGTCCGGCAACGAGGCGACGGCTCTCGGTCTGTGGGAAGCGGGAGTCAAGGTCGGCTCCGCGTACCCCGGAACACCCAGCACGGAGATTTTTGAAAATCTCCCGAAATATAAGGACGTTTACTGCGAGTGGGCGCCCAACGAAAAGGTAGCGGCGGAGGTCGCGTACGGCGCGTCGATAGGCGGAGTGCGCTCCGTCTGCGCGATGAAGCATGTCGGAATGAATGTAGCCGCCGACCCGATATTCACGGCGGCGTACAACGGTATCGGCAGAGGATTCGTAATTATAAGCGCGGATGACCCGTCCATGCATTCCTCGCAGAACGAGCAGGACAACCGCTACTATGCAAAGAGCGCGAAGATGGCTATGATAGAGCCGTCGGATTCGCAGGAGTGCAAGGATTTTATAAAAGAAGCGTACGAGATAAGCGAGAAGTTCGACATCCCCGTACTTTTCAGAGTCACTACGAGAATATGTCATTCTAAGAGTCTCACAGAGCCGGGCGAGAGATACGATTTTAAATATGAGGGATATAAAAAGGATCCGACGAAGTTTGTTTCCACCCCTGCGAACGCAATGGCTCACCACCCGATACTTGAGAAGAAGCTAAAGGACATGGCGGAGTTTGCGTGTACCTCGAAGCTTAACAGGGTCGAAATGAACGGCTCGGAGGTCGGCGTTATCACGGCAGGCGTCGCGTATCAGTACGCAAAGGAGGTATTTCCCGAGGACACGTCGTTCCTTAAATTAGGATTTACATACCCCCTGCCCATGAAGCTTATTAAGGATTTTGCTTCAAAGGTAAAGAAGCTCTACGTTATCGAGGAGCTGGAGCCGTTCATGGAGGAGCAGATTAAAGCCGCCGGTATCGACTGTATCGGCAAGGACGTTGTTCCGAATATGTACGAGCTTAACCCGCAGATATTAAACGAGTGTATTTTCGGCAAAAAAGCCGAGTATACGGAGCTTGACGTAAAGGCGGTCGGCAGACCTCCCGTACTCTGCCCCGGATGTCCGCACAGAGGATTCTTCTACACCCTCGGCAAGGGCAGAAACTACGTTATCTCGGGCGATATCGGATGCTACACCCTCGGCAGCGCGAAGCCCCTCAGCGCTACGGACACGTGCGTATGCATGGGCGGCGGTTTAAGCGTCGGCATGGGTATTTCAAAGGCGTTCGAGGTCATGGGCGAGAACGATAAAAAAGTATTCGGAATAGTCGGCGACTCGACGTTCTTCCATTCGGGAATGACGGGCGCGGCGGAGATTATTTATAATAAGGGACGCATTATCCCCTGTATTCTTGATAACTCGATTACAGGTATGACGGGTCAGCAGGACAACCCCGGCAGCGGTGAAACGCTCATGGGCGAGCCGGCTCCCGCAATCAGACCCGAAAAGCTTCTCGAAGCTATGGGTTATCAGAACGTTATAATCGTTGACCCGCAGGATCTTACCGCTATGGAAAAGGCCGTAAACGACGCGCTTAACAGCGAGGTTCCCGCGGCGATCATCACGCGCAGACCGTGCCTTCTCCTTAAAAAGGTCAAACACGACATAGGTATGTGCCATGTCAATACCGATAAATGCAGAAGCTGTAAAAAGTGCCTGAAGGTCGGCTGTCCCGCTATTTCAATGAAGGACGGCAAGGCCGATATTGACTCGACGCTCTGCGTAGGCTGTACGGTATGCAATCAGGTATGCCCGTTCGGCGCGATTGAAAAGGAGGAGAAATAAGATGCCGGTAAGAAGCTTACTTATAGTAGGAGTCGGAGGACAGGGAGCTATCCTCGTCAGCAAGATACTTACCCGCGGACTTATCAAGGCGGGTTACGACGTTAAAATGAGCGAGGTTCACGGTATGAGCCAGCGCGGAGGAAGCGTTTCAACTCAGATTCGCTACGGCGATAAGGTTTACTCGCCGATTATCGGCGAGGGACAGGCGGATATGCTTATTTCATTTGAAAAAATGGAAGCCGTCAGATACGCGCATTTTCTAAAAAAGGACGGCACGGCGGTTATCAATGATTACGAAATAGTACCCATGAGCGTAGCTTCGGGTGCGTGCGAATACCCCGAGGGAACGGTCGAAGCTATGCAGAAGAATTTTAAGACCGTCGTTCTCGACGCAGGTCATATCGCGGTTGAATTGGGCAACGCGAGATGCATGAATATCGTTCTGCTCGGCGCGATGATAAAGGCTACGGGCATGACCGATATAGACTGGGAGGAAGTTTTAAAAGAGGTTCTTCCCGAGAAGATTCTCGACATAAATCTCAAGGCGTTCAGAGCGGGCTTTGAGCATCAGGGTGAGTAAAATGATAAACGAAAAATATTATTTTTACGGCAGTAACCGTTCGACGATAAGAGATCTGTTCGAGTACGGAAGTCAGCGCAAAGCCGTTGTCGGAGCGGAGAATGTGTATGATTACTCTCTCGGCAATCCGAGCGTTCCCGCACCCGAAGAAGTCAAGACGGCGATTATCGATATATTGAACGAGCGCGACCCGATAGACGTTCACGGCTACACGAGCGCCGTAGGCGATTTCGGCGCGAGAAAAGCTGTTGCGGACGATCTCAATTCGCGTTTCGGCACTTCGTACGAAGCGGGCGAATTGTACCTTACGTGCGGTGCGGCGGCATCGCTTATCTCTGTATTCAGAGCGTTATGCGCGAATGAAAAAAGCGAGCTTATCGCAATCGCTCCGTACTTCCCCGAGTATAAATGCTTTGCAGAATCAAACGGTCTTACATTCAAATGCGTAAGCGCGGACAGGGAGCATTTTCAGATAAATTTTGACGAACTCGAAAATATGATAACCGAAAATACGCAGGCGGTTATTATAAATTCGCCCAACAACCCGTCGGGTACGGTTTATTCGGAGGATACGGTGAAGAAGCTCGGCGCGCTCCTTGAAAGGAAGTCGGCGGAGTTCTCTCACCCCGTTTATCTTATATCCGACGAGCCGTACAGAGAGCTTAATTTTACGTCGGTTCCGACTCCGTTCACCGCGAAGTTCTATAAAAACACAATCGTGTGCTATTCGTACAGCAAGTCGCTTTCGCTCCCCGGCGAGCGTATAGGCTATGTCCTCGTTCCTAAAGAAGCCGACGACTCCGCGCGTCTGTACGCGGCTGTTGCGGGCGCGGCAAGGTGCAGCGGTTTCGTGTGCGCTCCGTCGCTCTTTCAGCGCGTTATCGAGAAGTGTGCGTCCGTCCGTCCCGACATCGAGGCGTACAGAAAGAACAGGGATTATCTCTATAAATCGCTTACGGATATCGGTTATAAATGCGCGAGTCCCGACGGCGCGTTCTATATGTTTATAGAAGCTCCCGACGGCGACGACAACGCGTTCAGCGAGATATGCAAAAAGTATGATCTTCTCCTCGTCCCCGCCGATTCGTTCGGCTGTCCGGGATATGTCAGAGCCTCATACTGCGTATCGTACGATATGATAGTCAGCTCTATTCCCGCGTTTAAAAAAGCGTATGACGACGCTGTAAAAGCAAAATAAGAAAATACCGTTAAAAAATTGGGCAGTATGTTGAAAAAAACTTCGGCATACTGCCATATTTTTATGTGAAATATGCAATTTAAAATCCGTTTCTATGGATATTTTAACGAAAATAATTACAAAAATGAAACAATTATTTACATTTTTATTTATTTATCGTATAATAAAATTACAAAAAACGGAGGACAAAGCAATGTTTTGTAAACATTCTAAAAAATCAAAGATCTGTATTTAGTTTCTTTTCTTTTAAGAATAATAAAATTTCATTTTTTAAGGAAAGGACGAATCGCAATGAAAAATAAAAAATTAATAAAAGTTATTACGACTGCTTTGATTATCGCTATGTTAATCACGCCTGTCGGCTATGCGGAGAATGAAAAAAGAGCTGGTTATACGATTGACGGTTATCCTTTAATGTCAAAAGAAGCCCTTACCGAAGATATAGAAGTTATAAAAGCGCATTTGTATCAGCCCTCGGCGGATACAAACAGCACAACATCATTATCCTCAAGTGTGGATCTCTCTGCAAGTTTTCCTGCCCCGGAACAAAAAGGGCAGGGAAAGCAAGGGTCTTGTACTGCTTGGGCGGTTGCGTACGCTGCATCATCCCGTGAGGAAAAAATGAAATGGAAATGGAGTTCTTATTCAAGAAATCATTGCTTCAGTCCGGCATTTGTATTTAATTCAATTCCAGATAACGAGAACGGAATAGGCGTTTCGGAAGCTTTGCAATTTGTTGTGTCAAACGGTGTTTGTTCATTAGTAATAATGGATTATAAGGAAGGTTCAACAGTTGCTCCTAATTCAAGGCAACGGAAAGTTGCTTCATATTTTAAGGCAAGATCGTGGAATACAATAACTGGAACAAATGCGGTAAAAGATGCATTGGCAAAAGGACATGGCGTTGTTTTTGCTTTTATTGTTCCTGAAAATTACAGCGAGACAAACTATGTTACATACGGTAATGAAAAATTAAGTGAAGACGGTCATGCAGTATGTATTGTCGGATATGACGATAATCGCTACGGCGGTGCGTTTAAGTATTTGAATTCTTACGGTCCTAGATGGGGAGATAATGGTTACGGTTGGATAACATATTCCGCATTTAACTCAGTGAGCGTTAATTTTTACGGAGGAGGAATCGGCTACGTCCTTAATCAAGGAACAAATAAAGATTTGAAAAACAATATGGGAGATGTCGATTTTAACGGTTCTGTAACCGCAGCAGACGCAAGATTGATTTTGAGGTACAGTTCGAGACTCGAAACCTATACGGATGAACAGTTTGTCCGTTCGGACGTTGATGGTGACGGAGTAATCAGTTCAAGTGATTCGCAGTTTGTTCTTCGATATTCTTCAAATTTGGAAACAGAGTTTCCGTACTTTAGATAATGTAAGGAGATGTTCTTTATGAAACGTATTATTACGATTATATTGTCCGTATTAATGATTATCGGTTTTATATTGCCGACGGGAGCGGTTTCGGTTACCGACAAAACGGAAGAAAAAACCGACGGTGTCGAATTAGATTTTTTTCCGGGATATGTACACTATGAAGATCGTTCTTATGAACGCAATCCTGCCGCAGCGAGAGATATATTAAGATATGTTGCAAGACTTGAAGAGTTTGACGACCATCAGAAAAAAACTGCGGATGTAAACTTTGACGGTAAAATAACGGCGGCGGACGCAAGAATTTTGCTTCGTTACTGCGCAAGGCTCGGCGGATTCCCGGTAACGCTCCGCGTCGGACAGGAATTAAAATTCGGGCCGTTTAACACCTTGTGGAAACTGGTTTGTTTGACGGAGAGTTCTGACGAATTAAAGATAGAACGTGAGATAATACCTCATAAAAAACCATCAAATCCCGGCGATTCCGATAGACACATTCTTCATGTAACGCCTACTCAACCGGGAACTTATACGTTTGAGGTTGAGCAGATCGGTTATACGAGTCAGGTGGAGAGATACGCGCTGTTCGAAATAACCTGTATTGAGTAAAAAAATAAGGAACGAAACAGAATTTTGCGGTAAAAGGAGCGATTCTTTATGAAACGTATTTCAGCAATAATTTTGTCTGTATTAATGGTTGTCGGCTTGGTTTTATCTGTGAACGCAGTTTCGTCTTTATCTAAGGAAAAGAAAAATAACAATAGTATTGATGTTTCTCTTTTTCCGGGTTACGTGCATAAAGTAAATTATAACGGTATTATTAAGTATGAACGCGATGCGGCGGCCGCGCGTGATGTGTTAAGATATTCTGCAAAACTTGATGATTTGGATGAATATCAGAAAATAACCGCAGATGTAAACTTTGACGGTGAAATAACGGCGGCGGACGCGAGAATTTTGCTACGTTACTGCGCAAGGCTCGGCGGTTTCCCTGTAACGCTCCGCGTAGGACAGGAATTAAAATTCGGTCCGTTTAACACCTTGTGGAAACTGGTTTGTTTGACGGAGAGTTCTGACGAATTAAAGATAGAACGTGAGATAATTCCGATGCCCGAAAATCCCGCCCCCGGAGATTCTGATATACACATTCTTCATGTAACGCCTACTCAACCGGGAACATACACGTTTGAGGTTGAGCAGATCGGTTATACCGATGAGGTAGAAAGATACGCGCTGTTCGAAATAACCTGTATCGAGTAAAAAGATATTGTTTTGTATCTGACGGAAAGGAGTTTATGACATGAAAGATAAATGTATAATAAGAATAATAACGGTAACATTGATACTTTCATTGCTGGCAGCTCCCGTAATATTTGCAGAGAATTCAAAAAAAGATGACGGTCTGTGGACAATTGACGGTTTTCGTTTAGTTCCGATAGAATCTCTTTCGGAGGACGAGTCGGTAATCGAAGCGCACCTTGATGACCCCGAACCCGTATCGGTTAAGTATGCAATGGGCGGTTTGAAACCCGATTGGGGAGCTATCATTACGCATTATATAGACAGTGAAGATACAAAATTTCTGCTTCGCCCCGGTGACTGCGACTGCGACGGCGAGGTTACGGCAGCCGACGCGCGGAAATGTTTAAGAAGAGCCGCGAGACTTGACGACGATTTCAGCTATAATCCGTATCAATATTTTTCATCGTTTGATTATAATTCCGACAAAAAAATTACCGCCGCCGACGCGAGACAGATTTTAAGAACAGTATCAAAACTTGATACGTTTCCGGAATATATGTCGGTCTACGGAAGCGCAGGCGTTAAATTCATACTGACCGGAATACGGACAATGCCCGGTGACGGAAAAAAATGGATCGCGGAAAGTTTTGATGAGGGTTCGGATATTACGGTATACCCATACTATCCGAATGAGGATTCTCCCGACAATCAGCCGATAGGTTATGAGTTTGAATTCTCGGCAAAAGAATCGGGAATCTATGTGGTGCATTACGCTCGCATTGATGAAAAAACGGACGAGGTTCTCAACTTTTTCACCGTAAATTACAGAATCGACTTTGATTAAAACAAATTTATATAAGATGAGTAATGACAGGGACGGTGCGCCGAAGTTTGGGCGTACCGTCCCTATTGCTCTGTGTCGATTTATGCAAAGTGCGCAATTATATATTCGTTCGTATGTTTATTTAAACGAAAATTATTACAGCTGTGTTACAATTGTATACTTTTAACTTTATTTATATTAAAATGGAATCGGGACAAAACGGAGGAGCTACTTATGAAAAAAGACTTCGGCAATTTATTCCTTATTATTCTTGTTCTGATTATGGTCTTATCTCTTAATTCGTTCGCGGTAACCGAACAGACCTCGGAGAGCCGGAGCTATGCAACGGGCGCGCTCAAACAAAGTGTTTGGGATATTATTTTCCCGAAGTACATTCCGAGACATGAATTTTTTTCCCGTCCGGGAGACTTCGATGCAGACGGCTTCATAACCGTAATGGACGCTGAAAAGTGTCATAATTTAATCGAGCGATTCACACGGAGCGGTGAGGATGTTCCGGTATCCGTAAACGGTGACTGCAATTCGGACGGCAGGGTTGACGCGGACGACGTGAGCGAAATACTTAGGACGGCATGCCGAATACTCGAGCCGAGAAAAATTAAATTCCGCGGACGTAAGGGCGATACTTTTTACACGGACGCGCTGACTTCAAAGGTCGGAAGCGGGTGTACTTGGACGGCTTCATGCAATAATGACTCGGCGGAAATTACGGTCGAATCAAAGGGCGTACCCGAAAATAACCCGTATTCGTACGAAAGCTTTTCAATAAAATTCGTACCGAAAAAACGCGGTAAGTACACGGTTACGTACGAGTGTAAAAATAAAGACACGGGGTATGTTGCTCAAGCTTTTACGGTTGTGTATAAAATAAGATAAACGATAATTCGACGGGCAAATTATCGATAAAAAAACTTTTTAATTAAAGAAACAAAATATAATTATCTTT
>OIYS01000782.1_pt1 | contig 19336 bp, 15 predicted proteins | sample 1588271 | NCBI WGS metagenome assembly OIYS01 (sample SAMN03283286) | human gut metagenome | biome: human-associated habitat; material: feces | host: Homo sapiens | place: Peru | collected 2012
CCGACGAGGGCGAAAACGATCTGACCCCGATAAGAAATCTTTTTAACGAATGGTACTCGCGTGATATAAGCAAAAAGCGCCGTATCAGTAATAAGATTAAGGGCGGATCAGGAATACCGCTAAGTCCGCCTCCTTACGGTTATATCAAGGACCCCGAAAATCCGCAACGCTGGATAGTAGATGAAGAAGCCGCATATGTGGTGAAAAGTATTTTTAATATGTTCCATGATGGCTTGGGTACATTTCAAATTGCTTTGGCATTAACAGATGAGAAAATACTAACCCACTCAGTTTATGCCATAAAAAAAGGTATAAAAAAGCCGGGAGGGGCTTCCGGCAAAACACATACCGACCCGTATTACTGGGCAAAATCAACGGTACAAAAAATACTTGCCATGCAGGAATATTGCGGTGATGTTATCAATTTTAAAACATATTCGGTTTCCTATAAAAACAAAAAAAGACATAAAAGTGATTCCGAAAATTTGATGATATTTAAAGATGTGCATGAGGCTATCGTTGACAGAGAACTGTTTGAAGAAGTGCAGTTCAAAAGGGGAAAGCTCAGAAAGCGCCCTATGGCAAATGGTGAAAACAATATGTTTTCGGGTTTGCTTGTATGCTCCGATTGCGGCAGTAATTTGCATTATCACGGTAATAACCGCGGAATAACATATTTCAATTGTCCTGCCTATAATCAGGGCAAGCGCAAGGAATGTTTTTCTACTCATTATGTAAGAACGGATTTTTTAGAAGAAGTGATTCTTTCGGAAATCCATCGCCTCGCTAGGTTTGCCTGTAAATATGAAGAAGAATTCGTAAAGACGGCAAGTGCATTGTCTAAACAATCAATGGATGCACAAATTTCTGCTTATCAAAGCGAAATCAGGTCACTGACCGCAAGAGATAAGGATCTTGACAGAATATTTGAAAGACTTTACGAGGACAATTTATCAGGTAAAATAAACGATGAGCGATTCGGGAAAATGTCTGTCAGTTACAATAACGAACAAAAGGAAATCCGCGAAAGGCTTACTCATCTCGGAAATCTTTTAGATGAAATTATGGGAAAAGAAATGACTTCCGAAAAGTTCATTAAAGCAATAAAAAAATATACCCGCGTCAAAAAGTTGACGGCGAATATGTTGAATGAGCTTATTGAACATATAGAGGTTCACTCCGCTGAAAAAATCAATGGAGTTAAAACTCAAAAGCTGGTAATTTATTATAATTGCATCGGCTCAATAGAAATACCGGAGGATATTCCCATACCCGAGCCGGATATAACATTGAATACCCGTAAAGGAGTAAATCTTTCGTATCTGCCGTCAAGTGTCTCTGTAACAGCGTAGCACAATTAAAAAAAACAGGGCGTTCTTACAATTTACTTCTCAGTAACTATAAGAACACCCTGAATGTGAAGACAGGACAATAGAGATGTTTTTGCGTTTTCGCTGTCTTGATTTGAACACTCGAAGGGGGTGGAAGATATCAATTATCTGGTGGCATACCCTCCATGATTTATCCCCCTTAATCTTAACTTAAGAAATCATTCTGAATTGTCCATCGTTATTCTCCGGTTACTCGATTTCATTTTGAATTTCCGTTCTTGAGCTGATAAAAAACCTCACCACTTCGAATCTGAACTCTGCATCATTCCACATCTCAAAATCGCAAGCAATAAACGGATGTGCCATTGTACCACCGCTTTTACCTTGCTTGGATATTATTCCAATAGCATTTGTCAGGTCAATCCATTTCTTTGGCGTCAAGGTGAACTGTGGAGTTTTGGCATCGACTGTTATTCTTTGAAAAGCATCTTCATTAAAATTCGAATTATGCTTTCTTTCCCATGTTGCCAGAAACTCAACCGTGTTACGGCTTCTCAGCCAGCTTTGTATTAAGTAACTTGGATTGGCCGCATCATATTTTCGTGCTATTTCCGTTAATGAAACATAATCATCGGACGGATACAAATACTTTGCTACAGTTTCTTCTAAATACGCATTCATTTTTGGCTCATACAGTGGGGCTTCGTCATTTGAAATCAGTTCAAAGATACCGTCTAAATAACGGTTCCAATCATCAGCCTTGATGGGAAACTTCTTATTCACACGCTCTAAAAATTTCTCCCGTGTTACTGCGTATGCCCATTCCAGTTCCTCTTTCGTTGCTCTCGGCATATGTTTTCTTCACTCTCGCTTTGTTAGGATTCCGACAATTTCCTTCTTTTAAAAAATACACTTCACAGTATTCTTCAAAATCAATAATACCTCTTGTGTATTTTCCATTATTGAGAAGTTTGTTGAGAACATCTCTGCTCCATTTTGCCTTTCCGGACGGAGAGGAAATGGAGCGGCTTAATAGGTATTTTTGAATATCCTCTAAACTATTTTCTTCTCTGTACATTCTGAAAATAGTTTTTACAACTTCTGCCTGTTCGGGCATGATTTCAACAAATCCATATTTGTCTCTCTTAAAGCCATAACAGATTCTTCCGAAAAGTCGGGATTCGATTAATGATAATTTCATAGATTTTGTTTCCTTTCTAATTATAATATGTTTGAAGTAAGGTTTCAATATAAAACACAAATATTAGTGGAATTGCAAAAAAGCAAAACCTGCATATTAGTGAGTTAGTTCAGTTGATCTTTGATTTAAACATAAAAACGGAGCGATTTTCTATTAAAATCGCTCCAAAACACATAATATTCGATTATTCGTGGGATAAAAAAGAGACAAACAAGCTTTTTAGACTTGTTTGTCTCTTTTGGCTGGGGTGGCGAGATTCGAACTCACGAATGCAGCAGTCAAAGTGCTGTGTCTTACCGCTTGACGACACCCCATAATAATGTGGATAACATATGGATTATATCATAATACAAAAATGTTTTCAAGCCTTTTTTTGAAAAAAACGATTTTTACCGCTCGGAACTTTTGAGCGCTGTAATCTGAAGCCGGTACTCTGCCGGAGAAACGGAGGTTATTTGTTTAAAGGAACGGTTGAACGAACGGATCGTTCCGAAACCGACCTCTTCTGAAATATCGGATATTTTCTTATCCGTTTCACGGAGCATGGCGCAGGCTTCGTTTATTCTGAGACTGTTTATATATTCGTTAAAATTTTGCCCGAGCTTGCGGTTAATAAGGTGCGAGATATAATACTTGCTTAGGTGCAGTACTTCCGCCACCGAGTCAAGCGTTATAGGCTCAGTGAAATTGTGCGTGCAGTAGTCCATAACGCTGTAAAACGCGGAGTTTTTTTCAAAATTCGCGGTTTTAAGAACAAAATGCGGCAATATGGTACTCATGATGATATTTATATAGCCGTTAATTTTTAAGAGATTGTAACCGCCTATATTCCTTACGAGCAAACACACTTTTTTGAAAATTTCATCAAGTTCGGGTTCTTCGCCGGCAGGTACAAAGTTTTTGTTGGGGATGCTTTTGGATATTTCGGCAGAAAAACCGCAAAGTACCTCGGGCGAGAATATCAGCACAATAAATTTGCCGGGTTTTACAGTATCGTAATAATGTATCTGATTCGGAAAAGCAATAAACATGTCGCCGGGGTTTAAAAGATAGCTGTTTTTATCGGCATATGCCATTGATTGCCCGCTTACCGTATAAACAATTTCAAGTTCCTTATGAAGGTGCATGGTTTTTCCGAGTATCGTTGAATCCTGAAGTTCAACAAGATTTACTTTATTTTCATAAACAACATTCACGGTTATCACTCCGGCACGGCACAAAAACACAGTGCCGAAATATAATAAAACAGGGGGTAAAATAAATGAAAACATTAAATGAAATTATGCCCGGCGGCTTTGCCACGGTTAAAGAAATAATTACCGATGGCGATATGCGCAGGCGGCTGCTCGATATAGGACTGATTCCGGGAACACGGGTAGAGTGTATCGGGAAAAGCCCCGGGGGCGACCCCAAGGCTTTTTTGGTACGCGGCGCTGTAATTGCAATCCGCGCGGCGGACGCCGCCGGAATAGCCGTGGAATAAATCAGTATATGGGGTAACGCGAGCAAAGCTCGGTTACTTCGCTTGTGATTTTTTCCTTATTCGGCTCAAAATCGTTAGCGCAAAGGGCTATCCATTTTGCAATGCTTGCCATTTCGGGCTCTTTAAAGCCGCGCGTGGTAACGGCGGGTGTGCCTACCCTTAGTCCGCTTGTTACAAACGGGCTTTGCGGGTCGTTCGGCACAGTGTTTTTATTCGCGGTAATATGTACCTCGTCAAGCCTGTGCTCAAGCTCTTTGCCGGTAATGCCGTTCTTTATAAGCTTAATTAAAATAAGGTGGTTATCCGTTCCGCCCGATACTATATCAATACCCTCGTTTTGAAGCGCTGCGCAGAGTGCCTTTGAATTTTTAAGTATCTGCTGCTGATACTCTTTAAATTCGGGGGTGAGCGCTTCGCCGAGCGCCACAGCCTTTGCGGCGATTATGTGCATAAGCGGACCGCCCTGCGTGCCGGGGAAAATAGCCTTATCTATTTGTGCGGCATACTTTTCCTTGCAGAGAATAAGCCCGCCGCGCGGACCGCGGAGCGTCTTGTGGGTAGTGGTTGTAACAACATCGGCATACGGCACGGGCGAGGGGTGCAGCCCTGCGGCTACAAGACCCGCAATGTGCGCCATATCCACCATTAAATACGCGCCGACTTCATCCGCAATTTCGCGGCAGCGCTTAAAATCAATTATGCGCGAATACGCGCTTGCGCCCGCGATTATCATTTTCGGCTTACATTCAAGCGCTATGCGGCGCATTTCGTCGTAATCTATCATTTCGGTTTCGGGGTTTACGCCATAGGGAACAACGTTGAAATATTTTCCCGAAATATTAACAGGCGAGCCGTGCGATAAATGCCCGCCTTGCTGCAAATTCATACCCATAACCGTATCACCGGGCTGTAAAAAGGCGAAAAATACGGCAAGATTAGCGCTTGCACCGCAGTGCGGCTGAACATTTGCGTGCTCTGCGCCGAAAAGCTTTTTTGCGCGCTCTCTTGCAATGTTTTCAACCACATCTACACATTGGCAGCCGCCGTAATAGCGCTTGCCGGGGTAGCCCTCGGCATATTTATTTGTAAGCACGCCGCCCGCGGCTAAAAGCACACCCTTTGAAACAATGTTTTCCGAGGCGATAAGCTCTATATTGTGCTGCTGGCGCTCAAGCTCCGCGTGGCAGGCAGCTGCAACCTCGGTATCATAACTTTTAAGTTCTTCAAAAAAATTCATAAATTTGCCTCCTATACGTTTAAAACCGCATTTATGCTTTCGGTATTGTATTTTTTAAGTATCGGGTCAATAACGTCCCTTATAAATTCCTCGGTCTGCGAAACGCTTCTGCCTATATACTTCTGCGGGTCAAGCTCCTTTATAATTTCATCGTATGTAAGCGGAATACGCTCATCTGCCGCTATGCGCTCTATAAGGTCGTTTGTACCGCCCTCAAGCTTAACCCTTGCGGTGGCTCTGTGTGATAAAGTGCGGATTATCTCGTGCAGCTCCTGGCGGTCGCCCCCGCGCTTTACCGATTCCATCATAATATTTTCGGTAGCCATAAAGGGAAGCTTTTCCATAACGCGGCGGTTAATTACCTTTTCGTAAACCACAATATTAGAGGTTACGTTTATGTAAATATTAAGTATAGCGTCCACCGCCAAAAACGCCTCGGCAACGGAAATGCGCTTGTTTGCGCTGTCGTCAAGCGTGCGCTCAAACCACTGCGTGCCCGCGGTCATGGCGGGGTTTAACGCGTCTGTTATAACATATCTTGCAAGAGAGGAAATGCGCTCGCACCGCATGGGGTTGCGTTTATACGGCATTGCGGACGAGCCTATCTGTTTAGTACCGAACGGCTCCTCCATTTCCTCAAACGATTGCAAAAGCCGCATATCGTTTGAAAACTTATATGCGCTTTGCGCAAAGCCGGAAAGCACCGAAAGAAAATACGAATCGGTTTTTCTTGAATAGGTCTGCCCCGAAACGGGTACGCAGGAGCTAAAGCCTAAATCTGCGGCTATCAGTTCTTCAAGCCTTTTAACCTTTTCTTCATCGCCCGAGAAAAGCTCCATAAAGCTTGCCTGGGTGCCTGTGGTGCCCTTAGAACCTAAAAGTTTTAAGTTTTCAAGCTGAAATTCAAGGTTATGAATATCCTGCGAAAGCTCATACATCCAAAGTGTTGCGCGCTTGCCTACGGTTGTAAGCTGCGCGGGCTGCAAATGAGTGTAGGCAAGGCAGGGCAGAGCCTTGTATTTAAGCGCAAAATCCGAAAGATTTTTAAGCACCTGCGCCGCTTTCTTCATAATTATACCCGACGCTTCGCGCAGAATTATAACATCGGTGTTATCACCCACATAGCAGCTTGTAGCGCCCAAATGAATTATGGGTTCTGCCTTCGGGCACTGCACGCCGAACGCGTAAACGTGCGACATAACGTCGTGCCGAACCTCTTTTTCACGCGCCTCGGCAACATCATAGTTAATGTTATCCTTGTTAGCCTCCATTTCGGCTATCTGCTCGTCGGTAATGTTCAGCCCCAGCTCTTTTTCGGCTTTGGCAAGGGCTATCCACAGCCGGCGCCAGGTGCGGAATTTAAAGTTTTCCGAAAAAACGTGCTGCATCTCGTCCGAGGCGTAGCGGGTTGAGAGGGGGGAAATGTAAGAGTCTTTAATATCGGGCATAGGCTTCTCCTTTTACGACTATATATAGTATGTGGAAATTATATCATACCCATTATATTTTGTCAATCGCGTAAAGGCATATTTTGGCTTGAATAAGGCGCGGTGATGTGCTATAATTTTTTTGCAAATTTCAAAGCAGGTGACTCAAATGAACAACGAAAATGAAAAAATCATCAGTCTTTTAAGTAAAATAAATGCGGCGCAAAGCGAAATGATAGCCTCGATTTCGCACCGCTCGGGGCATACGGCGGAGGAAACCGCCGCCCTTTTACAGCTTTTTGACGCGGGGAATACCGGCAAAATTCCCGCCGACCTTATACCCGAAAGGCTGAAAAATGAAAATATGGTTGAAAAAAAGGCGGACGGCTCCGCCGTGCTTACGGGCAAGGGCGCAATTGCCGCAAAGGCAATGAGCATAAGCCGGGAAAAATTCTCCTCACAGCTGCTGCGGGATATTACTCCCGAGGAGCGTTTTGTGCTTATAAACGTGCTTGAAAAAATGCTGAAAAACATATAATCGGAGCGTGTCGACTTTTTTCGGCACGCTCCAATTATTAACAATAATTTAATTTTTAAAATGCGGTATTGACTTTCCCTGATTTTCGATTATAATGTATAATGCAGTTAAAAAAAGACGGCAAAAAAACGTCTTCTGAAAATAAGTTTGGAGGAATTTGATTATGAAAATTAAACCTTTGGCTGATAATGTCGTTATTAAGGCGACAGAAGCGGAGGAAACCACCAAAAGCGGCATAGTTTTAACATCCGCCGCTAAGGAAAAGCCGCAGGTTGCGGTTGTTGTAGCCGTAGGACCCGGCGGCACGGTTGACGGTAAAGAGGTTAAAATGTCCGTTAAAGAGGGCGATAAGGTAATCGCCGCTAAATACTCGGGCACAGATATTAAGATTGACGGCGAGGAATACACAATTCTCCACCAGTCGGATATTTTGGCAATAGTTGAATAATCGGAGGTAATTTATTATGGCTAAAAATATTATTTTCGGCGAGGAAGCCAGAAAATCACTTCAGGCAGGCGTTGATAAATTGGCAGATGCCGTAAAGGTAACCTTGGGCCCCAAGGGCAGAAACGTTGTTCTCGATAAGAAATACGGCTCACCCCTTATTACAAACGACGGCGTGACCATAGCAAAGGAAATAGAGCTTGACGACCCGTTTGAAAATATGGGTGCTCAGCTTGTAAAGGAAGTTTCCGTTAAAACGAACGACGCCGCGGGTGACGGCACTACTACCGCCACCGTTTTGGCACAGGCTCTTATTAAAGAGGGTATGAAGAACGTTGCCGCCGGCGCTAACCCGATGGTAGTTAAAAAAGGCATTAAGAGCGCGGTTGATACCGCTATTGATACGGTTGTAAAGAACTCAAAGAAGGTAAGCGGAAGCGATGATATAGCGCGCGTTGCAACCGTTTCTTCGGGCGACGAGGTTATAGGCAAGCTTATTGCCGAGGCTATGAGCAAGGTTACGGCGGACGGCGTTATAACCGTTGAGGAATCAAAGACCGCCGAAACATACTCAGAGGTTGTTGAGGGTATGCAGTTCGACCGCGGATACATCACCCCCTATATGGTGACAGACTCCGACAAAATGGAAGCAGTGCTTGACGACGCGCTTATTCTTATAACCGATAAGAAAATTTCCAACATTCAGGAAATTCTGCCGCTGCTTGAGCAGATAGTTCAGGCGGGCAAAAAGCTGCTTATAATTGCAGAGGATATTGAGGGCGAGGCTCTCTCAACCCTTATTGTAAACAAGCTGCGCGGCACATTTACCTGCGTTGCGGTTAAAGCTCCCGGCTTTGGCGACAGACGTAAGGAAATGCTCCGCGATATAGCTATTCTTACCGGCGGTGAGGTTATTTCCGAGGAACTCGGACTTGAGCTTAAGGACACCACAATGGAGCAGCTCGGTAAGGCGCGCCAGGTTAAGGTTACAAAGGAAAACACCATTATTGTTGACGGTGCGGGCGATTCCGCCGCTATTAAGGACAGAGTGGCCCAGATAAGAAACGAGCTGGCTGTCACCACATCCGATTTCGATAAAGAAAAGCTCCAGGAAAGGCTTGCCAAACTTGCGGGCGGCGTAGCCGTTATTAAAGTAGGCGCAGCTACCGAAATTGAAATGAAGGATAAAAAGCTCCGTATAGAGGACGCTCTTTCAGCTACCAAGGCAGCCGTTGAAGAGGGCATTGTAGCAGGCGGCGGCGTAGCGCTTATTAATGCTATTCCGGCGGTTAAGGCGCTGCTTGATACCGTTTCGGGCGATGAAAAGACGGGCGTTAATATTGTGCTTAAAGCGCTTGAAGCCCCGATTAAGCAGATTGCGTTCAACGCTGGTCTTGAAGGCTCTGTAATAATTGATAAGATTGTAAACAGCGGCAAGGTAAACTACGGCTTTGACGCTTACAACGAGACATATACCGATATGATAGACGCCGGCATCGTAGACCCGACCAAGGTTACCCGCTCGGCTCTTGAAAACGCCGCGTCCGTTGCGGCAATGGTTCTTACAACCGAGAGCCTTGTTGCCGATAAAAAAGAGGACGCCGCCGCTGCAAACGCAGCCGCAGCTGCCGCCGCACAGGCGGGCGGAATGTATTAATTCCGATTTATAAGTGATATAAACCCCCGAACCCCCGGCCGTTTAAGGTCGGGGGTTCGGGGGTTATAGAGCACGACGGATTTTTTCGGCGCGCTCTTTTTAATTTTAAGTTTTGCGATTAATAAGCTACACCCTGTGCGAGCATTGCCTCGGCAACCTTTTCAAAGCCCGCAATGTTAGCACCCGCAAGCAGATTGCCCTCCATATCATACTTCTTTGCGGCATTGTAGGAATTGTGGAAAATGTTTATCATAATATCCTGAAGTTTTGCGTCAACCTCGTCAAACGTCCAGCTGTAGCGCATGGAGTTCTGGCTCATTTCAAGAGCGGATGTTGCAACGCCGCCCGCGTTTGCAGCCTTTGCGGGCCCGAAGAGGATTCCCGAAGACTGGAATACTTCTATAGCCTCAAGGGTTGACGGCATGTTAGCGCCCTCGGCAACGGCAGTTACGCCGTTTGCAACAAGAATTTTTGCCGATTCTTCGTCAATTTCGTTCTGAGTAGCGCAGGGAAGAGCAATATCGCACTTAATTGTCCAAATGCCCTTGCAGCCCTCGTGGTACTCGGCGCCGCTTACACGCTCTGCATACTCTTTGATTCTGCCGCGCTCAACCTCTTTAATCTGCTTAACAACGTCGAGCTTTATGCCGTTGGGGTCGTAAACATATCCGTTTGAATCGGAAAGAGCAACAACCTTACCGCCTAATTGCGTAGCCTTTTCGGTAGCGTAAATAGCAACGTTGCCCGAGCCCGAAACTACAACGGTTTTGCCCTTGAAAGAATCGTTCTTCATGCACTTGAGCATTTCCTCGGTGTAGTAGCAAAGTCCGTAGCCGGTAGCCTCGGTACGCGCAAGCGAGCCGCCGTATGTAAGACCCTTGCCGGTAAGAACGCCGGTGAATTCATTGCGCAGCCTCTTATACTGACCGAACATATAGCCTATTTCTCTGGCGCCCGTGCCTATATCGCCCGCGGGAACGTCGGTGTCCGCTCCGATATGCTTTGAAAGCTCGGTCATAAAGCTCTGGCAGAAACGCATAATTTCGCCGTCTGATTTGCCCTTGGGGTCAAAGTCCGAGCCGCCCTTGCCACCGCCTATGGGCAGACCGGTAAGGCTGTTTTTGAAAATTTGCTCAAAGCCTAAGAATTTAATAACCGAAGCGTTAACCGAGGGGTGCAGACGTATACCGCCCTTGTACGGACCTATGGCAGAGTTGAACTGAACTCTGTAACCGCGGTTCACCTGAACCTTGCCGTTATCGTCAACCCAAGAAACACGGAAGAAAATCTGTCTTTCCGGCTCAACTATTCTTTCAAGCACGCCGTTTTCCTCTAACTTCGGGTTAGCGGCTACAACCGGCTCTAATGAGCCTAAAACCTCGCGTACAGCCTGCAAAAATTCCTTTTCGCCGGGGCTGCGCTTTTCAACGCCTTCGTATACTCTGTTTAAGTATTCTGATTTAAACATTTTACAGTACCTCCTATAATTTTTACGTATTTAAGAATACTACTAAAACGCGCGCCAGTCAATAAAAAATTAAGTCCTAAAAGTAAATTTTTTTGCATTTACGGCGCATATGCTTTGAAATTGTGAAAAAATATGCTAAAATGGAGCGGGTGATAGAATGAAAGACTTTAAATATATACTTTTCGATTTGGACGGAACCATAACCGATTCCGCAAAGGGAATTACCGATTCGGTAAAATACGCCCTTGAAAAAATGGGTGAGGAAATACCGCCCTATGAAACGCTTTGCCGCTTTATAGGCCCGCCGCTTAAAACGGGCTTTTCAGAGTTTTGCGGTATGAGCGACGAATCGGCGGAAAAGGCGGTTGAATATTACCGCGAATACTATCACGTTAAGGGCGTGCTTGATTGCGAGGTGTACCCCGGAATACCCGCACTGCTTGAAAAGCTGCAAAGCGCGGGAAAAAATGCAGTGCTTGCAACCTCTAAGCCCGAGAAATTCGCAAAAATTATTTTGGAGCATTTCGGGTTATCAAAATTTTTTTATTTTATTGGCGGCGCCAGCCTTGACGATACGCGCAATGAAAAGCATCAGGTAATAGAATACGTTATAAACGCCTGCGGCATAAAAGACAAAACGGCCGCCGTTATGGTGGGCGACCGTTTTCACGATATTGAGGGGGCTCGGCTCAACGGAATAGCGTCTGTCGGCGTGCTTTACGGCTTCGGTAACCGACACGAGCTTGAAAACGCGGGAGCGGGCGCTATTGCCGAAAGCGTTTCGGCGCTTGAAAGCATTTTACTTTAAAAATTTATAACGCCTAAATGCTCAAGCAGTATTTTTATACCGATTAAAATAAGTATTACGCCACCGGCAATTTCCGCTTTGTTTTTGTATTTCAGCCCGAAAACATTGCCTACTTTAAGCCCTACGCCCGAAATAATAAAGGTTATGGCGCCTATAAAGCACACTGCGGCTATAATGTTAACGTCGGGCAGCAACGCAAAGGTTATGCCAACGGCGAGCGCGTCAATGCTTGTGGCAACCGCCAACACCGCCATTGCAGATATGCCGAAGGATGAATCGGTAGTTTCGGTCTCTTTTGAAAAGCCCTCTTTAAGCATATTTCCGCCTATAAACGAGAGCAGAACAAAGGCTACCCAGTGGTCGTACCTTGTTATATATTTTTCAAAGGTTGAGCCTAAAAGGTAACCGATAGTGGGCATTAGCGCCTGAAAGCCGCCGAACCACGCCCCGATTATTAAATAATGTTTCGGTTTCAGCTGCCGCGTGGACAGCCCCTTACATACCGAAACGGCAAACGCGTCCATTGAAAGCCCTACCGCAATTAAGAAAAGCTCAATAATACTCATAAAAATTACCCCCGATAAAAAAAGACCCGTGTGCCGCGCGGCACCGAGTCTCGTTATTTAATACAAGCCGGGCAAAAATGCCGATATGTCGACTTGCAACGCGCTTTATGCGCGCCACTACTCCCTCAGGATATAATGATATTATCATAAATTTGCGTATTTGTCAATAAAAAACAATCAGATAAAAAATATTTAAAAACAGATAAACTCGAGCGTGCCGAAAAAGTCGACACGCTCTTGGACGGGAATGCCGCTCGCTCGAAAATCAGAGATTTTCGGACTGCACTCTATCCCCGCCAATACCACCCCAGCGCCCTTGAAAAACCGCTTAATGAGCGGTTTTTCGCTTACAAGGTGTTTTTCCGCCGCGCATGTCAGCGGAAAAACGTAAATGCGGCGTGAACGCCGCAAAAATAAAATCTTGGGTTTATCGACAGATTGAAATATTCGCTGTTGCGGCAGCTTCCTTTATATGGTAAAATCAAATTAAAGAAAGTTTTTTGGGGGAGCATATGAAAAAGAACGGAAAGAAAAAGGTTTCGGCTTTAAAAAATAATTTCTATTTTTTAAGGCTCGTTTGGCAAATTTCCCCGGCGGCGGTTATACTCAATTTTTTCACAACACTGCTCGGCTTTGCGCAGTGGGTGTTTTATTCGGTATTTTTCTTACAGTATCTTTTCGGTGCGGCGGGCGCGTGCAAATTTTCCGATATTCTTATTTTTATTTGGGCGGCGGCTGTTATCGACATTCTTATAAGTATATACAACGCCTGGTTTTACCAAAGCTATATGTATAGGGAGTATATTAAAATAGGTTATCGCCTTAATTTAAAGCTTTTTAAAAAGGCGCAAACCGCCGATATTTCCTGCTATGAAACGCCCGAGTTTTACAATATTTACACCAAAGCAGCTTCCGAGGCTGCCGCGCGCGCAGTGTCGGTGCTTAATAATTGCTCCGCTGCCGTTTCTGCGCTCATATCCTCTGTAACCGTTATTGTTACAATGGCAAAAATAACCCCGCTTGCGCTTATTTTTATAGCTCTGCCGCTTATAGGCAACCTGTTTTTCGGCAAAAAGTTAGGTCACGTAACCTTTGAGATAGACAGGGATTCAACCCCCGCGCGGCGGCAAAAGGATTATGTAAACCGCGTACTGTATTTCCGCAAGTATGCCGCTGAAATCAGAACCACGGGTTTTTTCGGCGTGCTTAAAGAGGCGTATGGGCTTGCCGCGAAAAGAACGGCTGAGGTGGCACGGCAATACGCGCTTAAAAAATCGCTTTATTCGGGGGCAAAAAGCATTTTAATGTTTTTGCTCGGCTATGAGGGAATGTGGCTTTGCGCCGCAATACTCGGCATAAGCGGGAAATTAGGCGTTTCCGATTTAATTGTGCTTTTAAACGCGATAGTAAGCGTTTCTTGGATGCTTAACAATTTTGAGCGGTCTGTTTCGGGGCTGTTTACCGACGCGGAGTTTATAGAAAATTTAAAGCAGTTTTTCGCGTATAAGCCTAAAATAGACGAGACCGCGGGCGGACTGAGTATCCCTGAGCGTGTGGAAAGCATAGAATTTAAAAATGTATATTTTAAGTATGACGGGGCGGAAAATTACGCGCTTGAAAATATAAGCCTTGTTTTAAACAGGGGTGACAGAAACGCGCTTGTGGGTATAAACGGCAGCGGCAAAAGCACCTTTTTAAAGCTGCTTATGCGGTTTTACGATCCCGAAAAGGGCGAAATACTTTTAAACGGTGTTAATATTAAAAAATACGATGTTAATGAGTACCGAAAGCATATGGGCGTTGCCTTTCAGGATTTTGCCATGTTCTCGGCAACCGTGGCGGAAAACGTACTTTTGGACGAGGTAAAGACAGACGAAGACCGCGAGCGCGTGATAGCAGCCTTAAAAAAGAGCGATGTTTACGAGGATGTTTTAAAGCTTAAAAACGGCATAGACACTGTGCTTACAAGAGAATTTGACGAAAACGGCGCAGAGCTCTCGGGCGGGCAGAGGCAGAAAATAGCCATTGCCCGCGCGGTGGCGAAAAACAGCGACGTAATACTGCTTGACGAGCCATCAAGCGCGCTTGACCCGATTGCCGAATACAAAATGTTTGAAACTATGGCGGGGCTTTGCAAAAATAAAGACGTTTTATCGGTAATAGTATCGCACCGCCTTTCATCGGCTGCGGTGTGCGAGAAAATATTTGTTTTTGATAAGGGCAAATTGGCAGAGCAGGGCACACATAAAAAGCTGCTTGAAAACGGCGGTGTATACGCCGAAATGTTTAAAAAGCAGGCGCGAAATTATTTGACGGAGGCGGCGTATGAATAAGAACCCCCCAAAAAAACACAGCACCCTGTCAAATACGCTCTTCGCGCTTAAATGGCAGTTTGAAATCGCGCCCGCATACACCGTGTTTACGCTTATGCAGACCGTGCTCGGCGATGTTGTAACGCTTTTTGAGCACACGTTTTTAACGGCGTACATTATAAGCTGCGTTGAGCAAAAGAAAACACTTACCGATGTGCTGTATTTTCTAATTCCTGTGGCAATAGCAGTGTTTATAAAGCTGATGCTTAACACCGTTTTCGACGCTTACATAGCGCCCGCCGAAAGGGAAAAAATACAAATGAAAATGCGTATGCGGCTTTATGAAAAGGCGGCTTCTTTAGAGCTTGCAAGGTATGACGACTCGGGATTTTACAACGACTTTGTTTGGGCAATGCAAAAAGCGCCCGACCACATAACCGGAGCGGTCGGGGCGTTTAATACGCTTTTAAGCCGAATTACGGTAAGCATTATCGCGGGCGCGTATATCATTTCGGTTGACGCGGTCTCGCTTTTAATTTTAGTGTTTTTAATTCCGCTTACATATTTTTCCGGGCGTGTAATAAATAAGCGCGCAATGAAAATGCAAGAGGAAATTGTGCCCGTGCAAAGGCGCAGCGACTATGTGAGCAGAATTTTTTACCTTGCCGATTATGTAAAAGATCTAAAAACCGGCAATATAAGCCCAAAATTGGAAAAGGATTTATCCGATTCCACAGAGGATATGCGCGCGATAGTTAAAAAACGCCAAAAGCCCATAATCGCACTGCGTGTAGCAACGGAATCGACAGCCGACATTATAATAAGCGGCGTATATCTTTCCTACCTGTTTTTTAAGGCTTTGGTGCTCGGCAAGTTCGGCTTAGGCTCGCTGCTCGGCGTTTATAATTCAACCCAGACCCTTAACGGAAAGGTTTTGACCGCCGTTTCAAATTTATCGGAATTTCAAAACCACAGCCTTTATATTGAAAAGCTGCGTCGCTTTTCGGAAACCGAAAACACTATGGAGGATAACGGGCGCAAAGCCTTACCCGCGGGCGGCGATATAGTTCTTCGCAATGTGGAATTTACATATCCCGGCAACAGTGAGCCGACCCTAAAGGACGTAAGCTGCTCCTTTAAAAGGGGAGAAAAGGTTGCGCTTGTCGGCTTTAACGGCGCGGGTAAATCCACGCTTATAAAGCTGATTTTAAGGCTTTACGACCCAACGGGCGGCGAAATAAGCTACGGCGGGGAGAATATAAAAAACTACCGCATTGCGGATTACAAGGGCTGCTTCGGCGTTTTGTTTCAGGATTATGAGCTTATAGCAACAGACCTTGCGCACAATATATCAGCCGATAATAAACCGCTTGATATAAAAAAGGCGGACGAGGCGCTTAAAAAATCCGCGTTTTGGGATAAATTTGAAACTCTGCCGAACGGCTATGAAACACAGCTTACAAAGGAATTTGACGAGAGCGGCTTTAACCCCTCGGGCGGCGAAAAGCAGAAAATAGCGCTGGCGCGGGTGCTTTACGCCGATTCCGATATAATAATATTAGACGAACCCTCGGGCGCGCTTGACCCGATTGCGGAATATACCCTTAATAAAACCGTGACCGAGCTTTCAAGCGATAAAACGGTTATAATTATTTCTCACAGGCTTTCCACAACCCGCTTTGCCGATAAAATTTATATGCTGGCAAACGGTGAAATTATTGAAAGCGGCACTCACGAAAAACTTATAAAACAAAACGGCAAATATGCCGAAATGTTCCGCTTGCAGGCGGAAAAGTACAGGTAAACCTTGAAAAAATATATAGTAAAAAAGTTAAATTAACTCTTGACATATACGGGCGGGTGTGATATTATACATAAGCAGTTAGCCGTGACTAACTAAAAGGTCGCGGATAATTTGTTCAGCTGTGGTTAGCAATTGCTAACCGATTGAAAAAATCATACGGAAAGGGGATGTGTAATTGTCGGAAGAAATTATTATTCGGCACTGTTCTCCGACGCTCGCGGGAATTAAAACCGGAAATATGTTCATAAGTCCTTACAAAAACGTGAATGAAATGCGCGCCGATATTCGGTTGTGGAACAAAATGTTCTCGAAAAAAGGTATCCGCGTACTTCCGCTGAGGTACAACGGGCGCAACGCACTTATATACATTTACCGTCCATCCATGCTTTCGCGGGATTTACAGGATGAATCGGCATATGCTATTCTCAGCAAGCGCGGGTACGGCGCGCATACTCCCGAGGGGTGCATTGCGCATCTCGTAAAACGCATGAGAGCCTGCGAAGAATTTCCGCATGAGGTCGGTTTGTTCCTCGGTTATCCGCCCGAGGATGTAAGCGGTTTTATTGAAAACAGAGCGGGAAAGTGCAAATGCGTGGGCTGCTGGAAAGTGTACGGCGACGAGAAAGCCGCCGGAAAGAAATTTGACGAATACAAAAAGTGTACGAAAATCTACACAAAACAGTATTCCGAGGGAAAAACTATTGAACGGCTGACCGTAGCCGGTTAATATAAAAAAACTATGAAAGGTTGAAATTATTATGAGTAAAATAGCTGTTGTTTATTGGAGCGGTACGGGAAATACGGAGACTATGGCGGGTGCCGTTGCAGACGGCGCCAAAGCTGCGGGAGCCGAGGCTGTGCTTATGACCTCTGCAGAATTTTCCGCCGATATGATGGACTCCTACGACGCGGTTGCGTTCGGCTGCCCCGCAATGGGCGCCGAGGTTTTGGAGGAGGATGAATTTGCTCCGATGTTTGAAGCCTGCGAAAGCAAGCTGAAAGGGAAAAAGATCGCCCTCTTCGGCTCCTACGGCTGGGGCGACGGCGAATGGATGCGCAACTGGGGGGAAACCTGCAAGGCGGACGGCGCAGTTATGGCTTGCGATCCGGTAATCTGCAACGACGCCCCCGATGACGACGCCGTTTCCGAGTGCAATAACCTCGGCAAGGCGCTTGCGTAAAAAAACAAAATAGTATGCTAAGCCCCGGAATTCCGCCGAACCCGACTTAAAATCGGTCAAAGCGGAATTTCGGGGTTTATTATGCTTGCAGAGAATATAACAGCCGAAAAGCGGCTTTTTATAAAAAGAAGTTTGTTTTCCTATAAAAGAAGTTTGTTTTTACTATTGCAATAATTGAGATAAATTGGTATAATGTTTAAAACTTAATATCATATAAAAAGATACGGTTTGAAAAGTTGTTAGCTGAGTAGATGAAAAAGGAAATCAGGTTCGAGTCCTGAACAACCGCCATTACTGTATTTGAAAAAACGGGAGCATTGCATTTTCGGCAATATTTCCGCGCGGATTTTTTCGCAGCATCATAAGTCAGGATACCTGCCGTGTCTTTTTTGGTTCAACGCGTCTTTGGTGTGAGAAGTGCAACCGATTTATCGCTTTACAGCGTGGCTTTGGGTTTGTGCTTTTTAAATGCCGGGGTCGGGTTTTGCTGTATTATGTTATAAATCTGTTGTACTCTTTTAACCTGTGCGGTTGAAAGAGTTTTTTATTTTGCAAGGCGGGCAAAGCGGTTGAAAACCGAAATCAAAAAACATAAATTCAAGGGGGATTTTGTAATGAACAAGCGGGTATTCAGCATTTTACTTGCCTTGGCAATACTGTTTTCCGCATTGCCCATGGCGGTATCGGCCGACGAACAGAACGGGGATATTTCCGTTTCCACTTCAGCCGAGCTTGCGGCGTTTGCCGCGAGCGTTAACGGTGGAAACGACTATGCGGGGAAAACCGTGGTATTAAAAGCCGATATTAACCTCGGCGGAGAAAACAGCCCATGGACGGCAATAGGAAATAAAAGCAGTAAATTCAAAGGCACATTTGACGGAAATAATCACGTTGTCAGCGGTCTTTATATTGCGGAGGGCTCAAATATCGGGCTGTTCGGCTATGTTGACGGCGGCACGGTTAAAAATGTTACCGTTCGCGGCTCTGTAAGCGGGTCAAGCAATGCGGCGGGCATTGTGGGCTATTTGAACGCTGGAAAGGTTGAAAACTGCGGAAACAATGCTTCGGTAAGCGGCGGCAGCGCCGTTGCGGGCGTTGTCGGATATGTCGGCGGCGCGTCTGTCATCAGCGGCTGCTATAACTCGGGCGATATTAAGGGCACAACGGGCTATATAGGCGGCGTTACGGGTCAGCACTGGCGTGCGGGAGAGGTTACCGATTGTTACAACAGCGGAACGGTAACAGGCCCCGCTACGGTAGGCGGAGTTGTGGGCGGACATAAAGCTGCCTCTCCCGTTCTTACAAATTGTTACAATGCTGGGCAGGTCGTAGATTCCGCGGGTTATAGCAACAATATCGGCGCGGTTATAGGCGCGAGCAGGGGAACAAACACAAACTGCTATTATATAAAAGGTACGGGCAGTGACACGAAGAGCGGTATTACCGAAACAGAGACCCTTTCGGCGGCTGCTCTCGGTGCTGCATTTAAAGAAGATACCGACGGACTTAACGGCGGGCGTCCCGTTTTGAAATGGCAGCAAAAGACTCCCGACCTTATAATAGGAACTTACGGGGAGCTTAAAGCGTTTGCCGACAGCGTTAACGGCGGAAATACATATGAGGGGAAATATATACGCCTTGATGTTAACGTTAACCTCGGCGGAAAAAGCAATGCGTGGACGGCAATAGGAAATAAAAGCAATAAATTCAAAGGCACGTTTGACGGAAATAATCACGTTGTCAGCGGTCTTTATATTGCGGAGGGGTCGTATATCGGGCTGTTCGGCTATGTTGACGGCGGCACGGTTAAAAACGTTACCGTTCGCGGCTCTGTCAGCGGGTCAAGCAATGCGGCGGGCATTGTAGGCTATTTAAACG
>OIYS01000783.1_pt1 | contig 19319 bp, 20 predicted proteins | sample 1588271 | NCBI WGS metagenome assembly OIYS01 (sample SAMN03283286) | human gut metagenome | biome: human-associated habitat; material: feces | host: Homo sapiens | place: Peru | collected 2012
CAGCGCATTCAAGCAGATAATCGGCAAATAAAACACAATTGACCAAAGGCCGCTCCGTAATTTCTCAAATTACAGAGCGGCCGATTTGGTTTGAGGCTCCGTCTGAGATTCGGTAGGCGTGGGCGTCGGCGTCGGCTGTTGCTTTACACAGCCGGACAGCAGCACGGCAGTCAAAATCACGATCATTAGCGTCAAGGTGACCGCGCGTTTCCTCGCTGCAAACAGTTTTGTTTTTTTCAGAAGCATTGTTTTTCCTCATTCTGCAGATCTGCCGCCTTTGTTTTATCATTCTCTCCGTCGCCGAGCAAGAAATACTGCAAAAAATCCGCCGCGATTCTATAAAATCACGGCAGATATAATATAAATATCGAAATTCGGTTTAATGAGGGATAAATTGAAATTTTACATATGCGGATAGTGAAATAAAAACCGCTCGTCACCGCTGCGATTTCACGCGCCGTCAGGCGCATTTCACATTGAGAAGCAATATTTCACCCACCCGAAGGGTGGATTTCGTTGAAAAAAGCACTTGTGAAGAAGTTTTTTGCTCTATTATTCGTCTTTCGAGCCGCTCATGCTTTCTAATAAACAAAAAGAACCGCCAAAGCAGTTCAAAAATAAGTGAAATATTTTGCATATGCAAAATGTGAAATAACCGCTTTGCGGTCGTGAAATTTTCTGCTGCGCAGAAAGTGAAATAAAAACCACTCGTCACCGCTGCGATTTCACGCGCCGTCAGGCGCATTTCACATTGCGAAGCAATATTTCATCCACCCGAAGGGTGGATTTCGTTGAAAAAAGCACTTGCATATGCAAGTGCTTTTTTCATGGTGGACGTTACAGGACTCGAACCTGTGACCACTCGCACGTCAAGCGAGTGCTCTACCAGCTGAGCTAAACGTCCATAGCCGCGTTTATCAACGCAGGCATTATTATATATTAATACCCCGGCTTTGTCAAGGGGTATCGGCAAAATATTTTATTTTTTCTTTCGCCGTATCGACGATAGTTTGGAATTCTCACCGATGGCGCATAAGCCTGACGAGGGAGCTGCCGTAGGCTGAGGAAGAAACGGTCAAGATGTCAGCAGATATTTATTGATTTTCTTTACAATCCCTCCGTCACGGCTACGCCGCGCCACCTCCCTTTACACAAGGGAGGCTAGGGCAACTGCATATTTTCGGCAATATTGTAGGGGACGTCATCCCCAACGATTGAATTGCGGTTGTTTCGTTATATATTCAGCAAGATTTTGACTTAAACATCTACCGGACAATCCTCAGTCGCTCCGCGACAGCTCCTTTCAAAAGGAGCCAAGAATTATTAGCAGCCGTGGCAAAGCAAACTTGCGTGGTCGTTCGATAAAAAACACCGAGCTATCTGCTATAGTGGCCTCCTTAGAAAAGGAGGTGGCACGGCACAGCCGTGACGGAGGATTGATTTATCAAACTACAAATTGCCTTACGGCACACCTCATTCGTCTCGCAAGCTCGACACCTTCTCCTCAAGGAGAAGGCGAATTTAACTTCGGCTTGCATTCCTCGTCAGAAGGAGGCTTTGGTTGTTGTCAGCGCTGTGATTTCAAGCGGACGAACGCAGTTCGCCCCTAACGATATTCAATTTACATTACTGTTTTTCTGCGGCACGCCTTATCGGCGGATCAAATTCTCGGTCGGTCTTTCAACTAAAAAACGGCGGGGAGACCCCGCCGCCGCTGTTATTTTTTCATTGAGTTCATTACTTCATCCGCTGCCTGCGCTGCCTCGGTGAAAGAATTATTCTTCCAATACGAGGCGAGGGCGACGACGACCATGACTATGACCGTCACCGCATTCTCGAGCGTCTCGTTATCCGTGATGCAGTCGCACACCCCGGTGATCTTCAGCCCCGCTCCGACGAGCGAAGCTATCAGAAGCGCCAGGCGCACCCACGCGCCGGGAGCTACGCTTTTAAGCCTCTGTGCTATATCCTTCATCGCTGTCCCTCCTTTACAGCCTCTTCAATATTTCTTATTCTTATCTCGCTCGCCGTCATACGCTCGACGAGGTTGTTATGCTTATCAACCCTTGCCTCAAGCTGCTGCAAGCGGTAATTCGTCAGCCTTTGAGAGGCGAGAATGCCCGCAACGCAGCCGATCGCCGAGCCGAGAAATGAAAAAAACGCATTCCAGTCCGTATTCATACCCTCCTGATATATTTCTCACCGAGACTTATCCAGCCTCGGCCGTCCGCAAGCCTGCCCCATTTGCCCGTTTTGTCGGTTTCGGATATCCGCACACCGTCGCCGTATCTGAGATATCCTGTTGGAGCATGAGCCATGCCTGCGCCGCCCCGGATATTCAGGCTCGGACAGACGACCCGCACCGTAAAGCCTTTATTCTCAATGCCGAGTGCCTTTGCAATTCCCCTCGCTATCGCCTCGCCGCAGCGACGCTGACCGTCATCGGCCGCAACCTTTTCAAGGTCGCCCGCCCTGTCGATAAAGACCGTCTCCACGAGCACGGCGGTGGGCCGGGTATCGCGTATAATACCGAAATAATCCCTGCCGCCCTTGCCGAGCCGCACCTTTGCGCCCCGGTTCGGAATGGAAAACTCATCGGATATCTCGGCGCATATCGCCTTTGCCGCTCTTTCGCCCGTCGGCGAGCCGTGATAATAATAGGTCTCCGTTCCGGTGCCGCCGCCCGCATTGAGGTGGATCTCCGCGATAAAATCATAATCAGCCGCGTTTATCGCCTTTATCCTGTCGGTCAGGTAAAGCTCGCCGCCGTAATTCATCAGCTCGCAGCCGAGGCTCTGCGAAGCATACTTCGCTATCTCCCGCGCGATTCGGAATTCATGCCTGCTGCCGTCGGGGCTTACCGCTCCGCTGTCATAGCCGCCAGAGCGCGACCTGCCGTGGCCGACGACGATACATATCTTACGCATCGGCGACAACTCCGTTCCTGAGCAGACCGAGCATTTTTGAGGTGTCGCATTCGGTGACGGTCATAGCCCCGTCAATGATCTTAAAAATATAGAGCGCCGCCATATGCGCCTTGAGCGTGACAGTCTCATAATCCGCATTCATATACGGGATGCTGCCGTTTCGCTCGACCGTCATGAGGCATGCCTTGCTCGTGCCGTCCGCAACGGCGCAGGTCGCGTCGATCAGCGAATACTCCTCCGCGGACGGAACGCAATTGAGTACTCCCAGCACCTTGTCGTCATCGACGAGCATATAGGCGCAGAGATTGACGAGCAGGTGAGCGTAATTCAGCCCCGCATAGTTGTAGTCGGCAACGCCGTTCGAAACGAGCTTTATCGGCGAAAGCTCGGTCAGCTTCATGCCGCCGACGGTCGCTTCGCCCGCAAGCGGAATCTCCGTGAGCGTCGTCTGCCTGCTCTCAAGGTCGGTAAGACGTTTGGCGAGAGCGGCTGCGAGCAGCCTCAGCTCAGTCTCTGCCCCGCCGCCGAATTCGCCTTTCTCCGCAGCGGCCGCCATAGAAGGCTTAAACGCTATCTGAGCCGTCGAGGTCAGCTCCCTGACGGTAACGCCGTCCTGAATTTTGACCCCCTCAAGCTCAAGGCTCAGCCTGCCGCCGCAGGTGAATTCGCTCGTCAGGCGGATATACATGACCCCGTCGGCAATATAGGGATTGGCGCTGTCATCGTCGCCGACGTCAAGCCGTCTGACCGCGCCGAGCGGCGTGGTTTTAATATATATTGCGTAGGAATCGTAGCCTGCAAAGCCGCTGAGGTCAACGGCGATCATCTCGGCGTTATGCTCGCCCGAGTAGCCCTTGACCGAGTCGACGACAAGCTCCCTGCCCTCGCCTACAGCGGCGTTAATGGTATTCAAATCTCAAAACCCCTTTCTTTTTATCATCCTTATCATAATAGCTTTTCAGGTGCTCGGCGATATCCTTCGCCTCACGGTGCTCCTCATAGAGCACGTTAAGCTCCCTCTTAATACTGTATGCTTCGTCGGAGAGTGAAGTTCCGAGCCTGCGCAGCTCGCTGCGCTTGCGGGCTATACGCTCCTTGACGAGCATTGCGGTGCGCTCATACTCCTCGCCGAGCGCCTTGAGTGATCTTTCCTGCATATTAAACTCCCCTTCCTTTCTCTTCACGGCATATCAGCGAATCCGCCGTCACGCCGTAGAATGCGCTGAGCAGCGCCAGCTCACGGGCATAGACGGGCTTGCCCTCCTCGATCGCCTTGACCCGCCCCTGTGCCAGCCCCGTCGCCGCCGCAAGAGCGGAGCGCGAAAGCCCCTGCGCCGTCCTCAAGCCCCGCAGACGCTCGCCCGTCTCACGGGCACGGGAATTCCTTGCCGCCGCGACTGCCCTCGCCCCCGCAAAGGCAAGCGGCAGCACCGTCTCCTCATCGAGCGTGTCATACTGATAAAGCACGGCGTAGCGCAGCGCTTTTTTGAGCTTCTCCTGCGCCCGCGCAAGGGTGTCGCTCACCGCCGCCGAGCTTATCCCTTTCAGCCTCGCTATCGCCCCGACAGGCATCGTCTCAAACCAAAACGCCTTGAGCGTCTCCCGCTCGGTCGCCGTCAGCTCGGTCTCCATCGCCTTCTCGAGCAGCAGCGACATATCGACCGTCCGCTTGCGCCACGCATACGCCGCCGGGGTCTCGCAGGCGCTGCACCGCCTGCCGCAGCAGACCGCCTGAGCCGCTCTCATCTCCTCCTCGCTCGGGTAGGCAAAAATCAGCTTCAACGCCTCGTCATATCCCTGCATAACATCACCCTCTTTCTCAATCGCTTCAAAAGTATTAGCAGCACTATTGATTATAGAGAACATTTGTTCGTTTGTCAAGAGAATTTTCGGTTTTTCCTTGACAAATTTAATAGCATAGCTCATAATAAGCATATCAACTCATCAGCGCCGCGGCAGCATTGCGGCAGTCGGAGGGGTAATTATGGATAATATTATAAGGGCGCTTCGCAAACAGCGCGGATTCTCTCAGCGAGAGCTGGCGGAGCTTTGCTCGGTGCATCAGACGGCGGTCAGCCAGTGGGAAAACGGGCGCACCTCGCCTGACGTGGACGGATACCGCAAGCTGGCAAAGGCTCTGGGCGTTTCGCTTGACTGCCTCGCCGACGGCGGCAACACAACAGTGCCCGTGCTCGGCTATGTGCGGGCAGGCATACCGATGGAGGCTATCGAGAATGTGCTCTGCTTCGAGGAGATAGGCGCCGACATGGCTTCGAGGGGCGAATACTTCGGCCTTAAAGTGAGCGGCGACAGCATGGCTCCCCTCTTTCAGCCGGGCGACACGGTCATAGTGCGCCGCCAGCCCGACGTTGACAGCGGCGAGATCGCGGTTGTGCTCGTCAACGGGGACGACGCCGTCGTGAAAAAGGTAATAAAAAAAGACACAAGCATCGTGCTTGTGTCTGAAAACTCGGCGTATGAGCCTATTATTTTTTCAAGTGAAGAGGTCGCTTCGCTGCCCGTCGTGATACTCGGCAGGGTAGCCGAGCTGCGGCGGAAGCTTTAAGCTGCGAGCATATTCATCGCAGTCGAGAGCTGATTATCCTGCTCTCCGGTAAGCAGCAGAAGGTTTGAATCGTCGCCCGAGGTAAGAGTGACCTCGACCGTCGGAGTTATGCCGACCTTGTCGTAGACCGCCTGCTCGCCGCCCCTCGGCTCGACGAGAGCCACGGTCAGCAGCACCGCGCCGCCGTCCTCAAGGGCAAACAGCTCCTGCATCGTGCCGACGCCCGCGCTGGCAGTGCCGATTATCTGAGCCTGACTGATATCACGAAGGTCGCAGGCAAACAGCTCCGCGGGGCCCGCCGTGTAAGAATTGATGAGCACGGCAAAGGGCATTGTCACGCTGCTGTTCTCGGCGGTATAGACCTTGTTTTTATAGACGTTGCCGTTCTTATCCTTGGCAACGGCGATATTATCGGATATTGCGGGCACTATCACGTCAATGACCTGAGCCGCATAATCAATGCTGCCCTTAGAGGTATTCCTGACGTCGAAAATAATGCTCTCCGCCCCCTGCTCACGGAGCTTTGTGACAGCCTCCTTGAACTCGGCGGCGGTATTTTTATAAAAGCCCGTGATGCGGACATAGCCGACGTTGCCGCTCAGATTGCCGACAACGCTCGGAATGGAGAAACCGAGCAGCGGCTCGACCACCTTGGTCTCGCCGTCACGCTCATACTCGACCTTGACGGAGGAAAGGCGGCTGCCGTAGAGTTTCTCGCTCAGGGCGGAATAATTGCCCCTCGTGACGGTGGTGTTATCTATGGCCGTCACCACGTCGTGAGCCTTAAGCCCCGCTTTCGCGGCGGGCGAGCCTTCATAGACGTGAGTTATAACGAAGCTGCCGCTGCCGTAATCGTAGGCGGTCTCAACTCCGACGCCCGTGATGCCGCCCTCAAGGGTGTCGGTATACTCGGCGTATTCCTCGGCGTCAAGATAGACGCTGTTCGGGTCGCCGAGGCCGTTGACATAGCCCTCGACAAGAGCGGAATTCAGATAGCTCCTGTCCTCAACGGTGCCGTAGAAATAGTTTGAGATTATCTTGCTTATCTCGTCGACCGATTCATAGGTCTGCGAGCGCTGCGAGATATTGCTGATAATACCGTTGTATATCTGCTTTGAGACCACCATTGTCACGGCAAAGGTCGCCGTGATGGAGACGATGATAAGGGAAAGGCAAAGACCTATGGATATCTTTTTATTCACTGCCGTTCTCCTCCTTTATAAACCGAATCGGGGCTGCCGAGTCCGAACTCAGCAGTCCCTTTGGATTTTTAAATATTACGGTTTTGAAACATAGTTGAGCGGGTTAACTCTGCTGACGGAGCCGTCCTTATTCTTGACCCTGACCTCAAAATGAAGATGCGGGCCTGTGACATTGCCGGTCGCGCCGATAACGCCGAGCTTCTGACCCTTTTTGACCGTCTGACCCTTGGAGACGACAAGGCCGTCCGAGTGGGCATAGAGGGTCATGGTGCCGTCGCCGTGGTCGACAACGCAGTAGTTGCCGAAGCCACTGTTCCAGTTGCCGTCGTTCTTGGCGATGATGACCTCGCCGCCCTGAGCGGCATAGAAGGGCTGGCCCCTGGTGTTGCCGTCCGCCTTGACGATGTCAATGCCCCAGTGGGGGCTGCCGTTGCTGTAGGCGGGGTAGCCCGCTGTGATACGGGTCTCGCCCTTGACGGGCCACATCATGCCGCTGCCGTCGTTCTCATATTCCTCAGGCGGAGTATCGCCCTGAGACGAGCCGTGCTGCTTAATGTAATCGTCAATCTCTTTTTCGAGAGCTTCACGCTCTTTCTCGAGCTTGGCGTTCGCTGCTTTGTAAGCGGCGCTGTCCTTATCGAGCTGATTGATTATCGACTGCACCTGCTTATATTTATCGGTAGCGGCGCTTTTTTTATCGTTTTGCTCCTCCATGCTGCTCTCAAGGTCGGTCTGCCTGGTGTTGAGAGTATCCATCTCGGAGTCGAGCTGGGATTTCTTATCCTCAAGCTCGGCTTTGCTTTCCGCAAGCTGGTTTTGGAGCTTCTCAAGCTCGGTTATCTTGCCGGAAAGCTCGTTTATCAGCTTCGTGTCGTTCTCCGACATACGGGTGACAAGCTCTTTCCTCGCAAAGAAGGTGGAGAGATCGTTTGAGGAGAGGAGTATCTCGAGAGTCGAGGACTCGCCCGCGATATAATTCTCCCTGATCCTTGCAAGCAGCAGCTCACGGGTATCCTGCATAAGCTCCTCGGCGGAAGCCATCTGAGAGTTTATCTCGGCTATCTGCTCGTTGATGCTGTCGATGTCGTTCTGAGTCAGGTCGATGCTGGACTGCAAGCTGCTGATATCGCCGTTGAGCACGTCGATGCGCTGCTGGAGGAGCTTCGCCTGCTTATTGATGGCGTCTATCTGATCATTGAGTTTATCAAGTTTTTTCTCGTTATTGGCTATGCCCTGCTGAGCGTCCTGCAATTTCTGCTCATTCTGCTGTATCTGCTTCTCGATCTTGTCATATTCATCCTGCAGCTCGTCGAGCGTCTGCTCGGCGGAGGCCACCGGCGAATAGGGCAGCACGGCAGAAAGGGCGCAGGTGAGCGCCGCGATTATGCAAAGCGCCTTTTTGAGCATAAAGCGTTTGTTCTTAGTCTTCAAGCTCAACGAACTTCCTTTCTTTCAAGTATTTTCGGATCGAAGTCGCACTTCCGAAAACGCCCGTAAAAATGCCGATACCGACAAATGCCGCAACCAAATAGGGTGCATAATCGAGGAATCTGACTTCTTTGACATCGCCGAAGGATGAGAGCATCGTCGAGAATGAGCCGAGAGCGAATTCATAAATACCCCATACCGCTCCCGTGGCAAGCAAGCCCGCAATGATGCCTATCACAACGCCCTCCACCATGAAGGGCCAGCGAATGAATGAATTGGTGGCGCCGACGCTCTTCATTATGCTTATCTCGAGGCGACGGCTGAACATTGTCACCTTGATGGTATTTGATATAATGAAAAGCGAGACCACAAGCAGCAGAATGATGATGCCGCCGCTTATGTATGTGACCGAATTCCGCAGCCCCGCGAGCTGGCGGGCAAGGACGCTGTTCTCATGCACTCTCGAGACGTTGCGAAGAGTTTTGATCTCGGAGACCACATTCTCAAAGCCGTCCATGTCGGCCACTGTGACCTTGTAAGCGTCCGGCAGAGGGTTCTCGTCGGTGCTCTGGAGATAATTCCTAAGCCCGTCGTCGAGACCCGCAAGGATCTCCGCATAAGCGGCGTCCTTCTCAACCATATCGACGCTTGCAACATTATTTATGGCTCTCAGCTCGTTGCCGAGCCTTATATAATCGTAGCTGTCGGTCTCGTCGTCGACATAGACCATTATGACGTTCTCCGACTCGATACCGGCGATGAAGGTCTCAATGTTGACGAGCATCATAAAGGCGATGCCCACCAGCATAAGGCAGCTGAAAAGCACGGTTATCGACGCTACGGTCATCAGCTTGTTGACCCGGAGGTTGCGAAAGCCTTCTTTGGTTAAATATCCTAAATTTCCCATCAGTTGCTCCCTCCGCTCGTTGAAACTTCGTCGCTGCTCGCTTCATCCGCAAAATCGGAGGGGATGGCGCTCACATAGGCGGAATAATCCTCCTCGGGGGGGACAACATAATCGTTGGTGACCTCGCTCACGGCGTTAATATGCGCCGTCGCCGCCTCCCTGCTGAGGCTGCCGCCGTCGGAGACGACCGCGCCATGGTCAAGGATGATGACTCGCTTGTCAAAGCAGCGCACAAGGCTGTGCTCATGGGTGACCATTATGACGGTCGTGCCCGCCTCGTTAAGGCGCATGAGCAAGTCGACTATCTCATAGCTCATCTGCGGGTCGACGTTGCCCGTCGGCTCGTCCGCAATGATGATATCGGCGCTGTTGGCAAGCGCCCTCGCGAGGGCAACTCGCTGCTGCTCGCCGCCCGAAAGCTCCTGAGGATAGTTCCTCGCCTTGCCGTTAAGACCCATGAGGCTCAGCACAAAGGGCACGCGCCTGCGAATCTTTTTCTCCTTGGTGCCGATAACGCGCATGGCGAACGCCACATTGTCAAACACCGTCATATTCGGTATCAGACGGAAATCCTGAAAGACTATGCCGAGCTTGCGGCGGAATTTCGGGATATCCCTTTTCTTTATTGTATTGAGCACCGTGCCGTCCACGGTGATAGTGCCCGAGGACGGGACCTCCTCACGCATCATGAGCTTCAGGAAGGTGCTCTTGCCTGCGCCCGAGGAGCCAACAACGAATACGAACTCGCCCTTCTCAATCTTTATGTTGATATCCTTGAGCGCAGCGGTGCCGTTGTCGTATTTTTTGGAAACATTGTTAAATTCAATCACAGTATCATATCCTTAACAGTTGTGAGAGCAATATGACTTGCGTTGCGCCGAAAATCAATACTTGACCGGCTTTGCGTCAAGATACTTCTTGACCATGAGCGCTACCTTAAACACGATGGCGTCGTCGAATTCCCTCAGGTCGAGGCCGGTGAGCTTCTTTATCTTCTCAAGTCTGTAGACAAGAGTGTTTCTGTGGACAAAGAGCTTCCTCGAGGTCTCGGAGACGTTGAGGTTATTCTCAAAGAAACGCTGGATGGTGAAAAGAGTCTCGTGGTCAAGGCTCTCGATGGATCCTCTCTTGAACACCTCTCTGAGGAACATATCGCACAGAGTGGTGGGCAGCTGATAGATGAGGCGTGCAATGCCGAGATTGTCATAGCTGACGATGGTCTTCTCGGTGTCGAATACCTTGCCGACCTCAAGGGCTATCTGAGCCTCTTTGAAGGAGCGGGCAAGATCCTTTATCCCCTCGATGGTGGTGCCTATGCCGACAAGCACATGAGTGTAAAGCTCGGTGCTCAGCGAATCAGAGATGGAGCGCGCGAGCTTCTCAAGATCCTTCGGCTCGATATTATTTTTAACTTCCTTAACTATTGCAATGTCATGCTCGTTGATGTTGATAACGAAGTCCTTGGTCTTGTCGGGGAAGAGATTCTGCACGGCGTCGAATACGGCGGCGTCATTGTGGTCGGTTATCCTGATGAGCAGGACTACCCTCGTAGCCTCCGAATTGAAGCGCAGCTCCCTCGACTTGAGATAGATATCGCCGGGAAGGATATTATCAAGGATAACATTCTTTATGAAGTTGCCCCTGTCGAACTTCTCCTCATAATACTGCTTGAGGTTCTCGAGCGAGACGCAGCAGACAGCCGCAAATCTGCCCGCAAGCTCGTCCGTCCCCTCAACGAATACCGCGTACTCGGTCTGGATATGGGAGCCGAAGTTACAGAAGGTGCAGCCGTTGATATAGTGGAGCTCGTTATCCGAAAACACGTCTGCGGCGGTCGAAATGACCTCACCGATCTTGCTCAGCTCGCTGCAGGCAATGATCGTTCCGGTTTCGTCAATCACGCCCAGAGTCCTGCCGACTGCGTCACGCATCTGATGAACAAGACCCTGAAAAATTCTGTTTGACATAGTAATACCCCTCATTCGATTAGTTTTTACTACATTGTGAATTTAGACAAAATGACCATCGGGACATATACATTTTACACAAGAACGCACCATTTTGCAATAGATATCCGCAGTTTTTTTCAAATATTTTTTGAATTTATTATGAATTTTGCATGGATTTTATTGATTTTTACCAAAAGAGACAAAAGACGGGGCTGTCAAAAGAATATATTGCCGCCGAGCTGAACGGCTCGGTTTTTTGCTCTTTTTATCAAAAAAGCATTCATAAATTTGTGAATTATTACCTCAAAATCAGCCTCGCACCGCCGCAAGTATATATGCCTTTTGTCAAAAGTTACTAAGGCGTTTTTGGCGCATTTTCATCCTCCCGATCTGGCGCTTATTTCTGTCATATAAAAAAGAATTTACATCATATATGGGCTTCAAAAAATCACATACTATATATGCGGTCAAACGCCCGAAAGCGCAAAAACCGAAAAAAGAGGAATTTTGACCGCCCGCAGGCAAAAAAATAACATATTTTTTGCGTTTTGCTCTTTTCAAAACGGGAAAACAGTGATATAATGTACTGCGTGTGACGATTATCAGTAACATTTATTATATATATTCTCATCGGAACGAAAGAAGGAAAGCTCTTGGAGAAAATAGTTATCAACGGCGGTACTCCCCTGCACGGCGAGGTCACCATCAGCGGCGCCAAGAACGCCGCCCTCGCAATAATCCCCGCCGCCGTTCTTTCGCAGGATGTCTGCGTAATAGAGAATCTCCCCGTTTCAATCAGCGACGTTAATTATATGATGAAAACTCTGCGTGCCATCGGCGCGGGGGTCAAGCTCATCAACAAAAATTCTATAGAGATAGACGCCCGCAGGGTCAACTCCTATGTCATTTCCCACGATATGACAAAGCACCTCAGGGCTTCATATTACTTCATCGGCGCTCTGCTCGGCAGATTCGGCAGGGCGAAGGTCGCCATGCCCGGCGGCTGTTACCTCGGCCCGAGGCCCATCGACCAGCATATCAAGGGCTTTGAGCTGCTCGGCGCAACTGTGTCGATAGAGGATAACGCTATTGTTGAGGCGACTGCCGAGAGGCTCACAGGCTCGCCCGTGTATCTCGACATGGTCTCCGTCGGTGCAACGGTCAACATCATGCTCGCCGCCGTCAGGGCAAGCGGGCTGACCGTCATTGAGAACGCCGCAAAGGAGCCGCATATAGTCGATCTTGCAAACTTCCTCAACTCCATGGGCGCCGATGTCAGAGGCGCAGGCACGGACGTTATCAAGATCAGGGGCGTGGACAAGCTCCACGGCTGCACCTATTCGATAATCCCCGATCAGATAGAGGCGGGCACCTATATGGTCGCCGCCGCCGCCACCAAGGGCGACGTGCTGATAAAGAACGTCATTCCGAAGCATCTTGAATCCATATCCACAAAGCTCATAGAGTGCGGCGCAGTCATCGAGGAATTTGACGACGCCGTGCGTGTTTCGCTCGATCACAGACCCGGCAAATGCAATATCAAGACCATGCCGCACCCCGGCTTCCCGACCGATATGCAGCCTCAGATGGCGGTGCTCCTCGCGCTTGCCGACGGCACGAGCATCATCTCCGAGAGCATATGGTCAAACCGCTTCCGCTACGCCGAGCAGCTCAACAGAATGGGCGCCTCGATAAGCGTTGACGGTCAGCTTGCGGTCGTGCAGGGCGTTGAGCAGCTCAAGGGCGCACCTGTCAGGGCGGACGACCTCAGAGCGGGCGCAGCCATGCTGATAGCCGGTCTTTGCGCCAAGGGCACGACCGAGGTCGAGGATATCCTCCACATAGACAGAGGGTACGAGGACGTCGTTGAGAAATTCAGCGGCCTCGGCGCGGACATCAAGCGTGTGCGCTGCCCCGAGCCGGACAGCCTCTCCAGCGCAGGCTGAGATATATAATTAATGATAATTATTTTTAAGCGCCGCCAAAGCAGCAAAGCAAGCGACGGTAAATAAAAAATCCAAAAGGGCTGATTCCTTTACGGAACAGCCCTTATTTACGAGGTACATATGGCAAGATTCTGCTCTCTCTACTCCTCCAGCAGCGGCAACTGCACATATATAGGCACTCCGCACGGCGGTATCCTGGTCGATATCGGCGTGAGCGCAAAGCGAGCCGAGGCGGCTCTGCGCGATATCGGGGTCGAGCCGTCGTCGATCGAAGCGATATTCGTCACCCACGAGCACACCGACCATATCAGCGGCGTGCGGGTATTCGCTTCACGCTACGGGATAAAGGTCTATGCCTCCGCGGGGACTCTTGAGGGCATGGAAGCCGCAGGCGCACTGAAGGCTGGCATGGATTACGATATCGCCTCGCCCGAGGGAACAGAAGCGGCGGGAATGTACGTCAGGCCGTTCAGGACTCCACACGACAGCCGTGAAAGCACGGGCTACACCGTGGTAACGCCCGACTCAAAGCGCATTGCCGTTGCGACGGATATCGGCAAAATGACGCCGACGATAATGGACGCCGTCAGCGGCAGCGACCTGATACTGCTCGAGTCAAATCACGACGTCGGTATGCTGCAAAACGGCCCCTATCCTTATATATTGAAGCAGCGCATTCTCTCCGACGTTGGGCATCTGTCCAACGTCTGCTGCTCCGACACGGCGGTGAAGCTCATCGAATCGGGCACCACACGCTTCGTGCTCGGGCATCTCAGCAAGGAGAATAATATACCATCCCTCGCCTACGAGACCACCCGCTCCGCAATGACCATGTCGGGCGCGCAGGAGAATATCGACTACCTGCTGAGCGTTGCGGGTGACCTCAATCCGATGATGACGTTCTGACCGTCGTTATATGCTTCATTTCGTCCGGATACTCGGGCTTGAATATATCATAGACCCGCTCGTATTCGCCGCTCTCTTCGTTTTTGACGACGCTTGAGCGGTTGCCGTTCAGCAGCTCCACAAGGGCATACATATTGAGCCATATCTGATTGTCGCCCTCTTTTTGCGTCTCGTCAAACACAAGCTGCATTCCGAGGTGCAGATGCGGCACGTTCATGCCGTTGACGTTTTCCTTGTCGGAATACCCCGTCATGCCGAGGTAGCCTATGACCTCGCCCGCCTTGACCCTTGAGCCTATCTCAAGCCCGTCTTTATAGGGGCGATTCTTACGCAGATGGGCGTAATAATACGACCTCTTGCCGTCGAAGCTCCTCACCGCTATGCGCCAGCCGCCGTATCTGTTCCAGCCTATCGCCTCCACCGTGCCGCCCTCAACGGCGATTATCGGGGTGCCGATAGAGCCCATCAGATCGTTGCCGAGATGCGGGCGCTTGTATCCGAAGGAGCGCGAAGCCCCGAAATCGTCGTAATGGCTGAACCAAAAGCCCTCGGCTATCGGCGAATACGCTGTCATGCCGTAGCCCTCCACGACCTTCACGCCGCCTGAACCGTCGGGGGCAGCCTTGGTGTATTCCCCGAGGATGCCGCCCAGCACGGCGGAGTAGGCTTTTTTATAGAATTTATAATATTTATTCTCGCTCATCAGCTCGTCGGGAGTCATGCTCTCACCGAGCATCTCGATCAGCCCGTCAAGCTGCGAGCGCTTGTATCTGCCCCATTCCCCGCCGTTTTTGCAGGCGAGATAAGAGAGTGTATCTATCCAGCTCAGGTGCCTCGCCGAACCGTAGGTGGAGATATCAAGCTCCATCGCGTCGCTCAGGGCGGTATAAGGAACGGAGAAATCGACCCATTTTATATAATTTGCCGCCGTTTCGCTCGCCGTGGCGGTCTCCTCGGCGGTCTGCACCGTCTCACGCTCCCTCACAAGGTGGGTGCCGACGCAGCAGCATATTATCGCAAAGGCGCAAAACGCCAGCACTATCAGTCTCTCCCGCAATCTTTTCAAAATCATCACCATGAAAGATTATGCGGGATTTCATCCGATAATGACGGAGTGATATTGTTATGATGAATATAAATATCGTCTGCGTAGGCAAGCTCAAGGAGGATTACCTCCGCATGGCCTGCGCCGAATACGAAAAGAGGCTCGGCGCATTCTGCCGCCTCAAAATAACGGAGCTGATCCCCGCCCGCCTGCCCGAGGAGCCGAATCCCGCTCAGATATCCGCCGCTCTCGCGGAGGAGGGCAAGCGGATCCTCGCCTGCATCAAGCCCGGCGAAGCGGTATTCACCCTCTGCATCGAGGGCAAAGAGCTGCCCTCCGAGGGTCTGGCAAAGGAGATAGAGAAATGCGCCCTCGGCGGCTTCGGCAGCCTTTGCTTCATAATCGGCGGCTCTCACGGGCTTGCGCCCGAGGTCAAGTCGGCGTCGAGATTCAGGCTCTCAATGAGCCCGATGACCTTCCCGCATCAGCTCGCAAGAGTTATGCTTTTAGAGCAAATTTACCGCGCGTTCATGATAACGAACGGCGGCAAATATCATAAATAATCTCGAGGCTTATCAGGAGGTAACACCATGGCGAAAATTTTAGGCGCTGCGCTCGGCAACATTCCTTGGCAGGAGAAGCCCGAGGGCTGCAAATACCCGGTCTGGCGTTATGACGGCAACCCCATCATAACCCGCGACAATCTTTACATGGCAAACAGCATTTTCAACTCCGCTGTAGTCCCCTACGGCGACGGCTTTGCGGGCGTTTTCAGAGTCGATTATCTCTCAAGGGATCAGAAGCTCGTCACAGGCTTCAGCAAGGACGGTATCAAATGGCAGCTCGACGATAAAGTTATATTTGAGGGCTACGACCCCCGCCTTTGCCTGCTAGACGGCAAATATTATCTCTCATGGGTCAATCTCACGCCCCACGGCACGACCATCGGCATAGCCTACACCGAGGATTTCAAGAGCTGGACTCAGCTTGAGGACGCCTGCTACCCCGTGGCGAGGAACGGCGTGCTCTTCCCCCGCAAGGTGGGCGGCGAATATCTGCTGCTCATCCGCCCCTGTGACAGAGGCCACACGCCCTACGGCGATATTTTTATCAGCCGAAGCAAGGATCTGACCTATTGGGGCAAGCACCGCTTCGTGATGTCCCCCGTCAAGAATTGGGAGATGACCAAGGTCGGCGCAGGCCCGACCCCCATTGAGACGGACGAGGGCTGGCTGATGTTTTATCACGGCGTACTCACGAGCTGCAACGGCTTCACCTACAGCATAGGCGCAGCCCTGCTCGATATCAACGAGCCGTGGAAGGTGCTGCACCGCGCGGACTGCTTCCTGCTCGCCCCGCACGAGATATATGAATGCGTCGGCGACGTGCCGAACGTAGTATTCCCCTGCGCCGCCCTTACCGACGCCGAAACGGGCAGGATCGCCGTCTATTACGGCGCCGCGGACACAAGCGTGGCCCTCGCCTTCACCACCGTCGACGAAACCATCAACTTCATAAAACAAAACGACCTTTTAAAATAACCAAACGGGGCATTCAACCGAATGCCCCGTTTTCGCGCTGCTGTTAGTCTTTTATTTCGTTTTTAGCACAAAGTAGATATTACCCTTTGGCAAAATCGCCCTTGCCGTCATATACTTCCAGCTTTCCGTTCACTACCCTTGCGTATTTCTCTTCGCGCAGATAATCGTCTATCCCCATTTTAACATCCTCTATGCAAGCCTTCTTGTCAGGATATGCATAATTCTGATAATTGATAAAATAACGATTTATCTTTGCGTTATCAAACGAATAAATCAGCTCGGAATCATATATTTCATACTGCTCCTGAGCCTCATAATTTCTCGGATTGAGCACCGCCGTTCCGTCTGTCTTTTCGTTAATATAGCTTGCAAGCTCCGCGTTTGCCTTATCAAAATCCTCACGGGAGATATTGAACCTCTTAACAAAAGACACTATTGCGGCTTCGCTGCGCTCCGATTTTGGCGTTTTCTCAAATTCCGCTTTCCACGCTGCGAATTCGGCAGGGTCGGCAAGCTTCACAAACTGCTCGGGCACATCATAGAATCTGTCTCTGTACTTATCTGTCACAACGATATTTCCTATTCCGTTGCCCTCGGAATCCGTGGCTTCGCTGTCCCTCACCACAAGTTTGCCGTCCTCAATGAACACAAATTTTTTTGTCCTTACCTCATACTCACCGGCTGCGACAGCCTCCTTGACATCAATGTCAGAGCCGTATCTGTAGTTGGTATGGCAAAGATAATATTCGTTTATCAGTTCATCATCAAACGTGAATATGATATCGGGGTTAAACACCTCATAGACCTCTTGTGAGGGATAGTCGTGCGGCTCAAGCAAGGGCGTTTCGCCCACCTCGTCACGGATTATACGAGCCATTTCCAAATTCGCCTTATCAAATTCTTCCCTTGAAATATTGAAGTGTTTGATAAATGCAACCATCACCATTTGCTCAGGATCATCATAAAGAATTTCGCGGTTTTCGGTCTTCCACGCCAAAAGCTCGTCTCTATCAACAAGATCGGCAAAAGGCTTTGTAATGGAATAATAATGCAGTCGGTATTTTTGAGTCGTAAATTCTCCGCCGCAAATCGGCTCATCGCCCCCAAGCTCGGCATTAACTTTCACAGTGCCGCTTTCCGCCTCACTGTGCGACGCGTCGGTTGATTGCACCGCTTCTGTTTTGGTTTGACTGCCGTTTTTATCTGCTTCTGTAGTCTTGCCGCAGGCAGCAACGCCAAACAGCATACATATCGCCAGCAGCATTGCGAGTGATTTTTTCAACACATTCACCTACTTCTCATAGTTCCACAAACTTAGAATTGTGCTTCATCCGGTAATTCAAACGGCTCATCACTGACCGAGAACACCTTATTGTCTATAGCAAGAATGTATCCATCTGCCTTGCTTTTATATGCACCTGCGGCAATGGCTTTCTCACATTCTTCCTTGGTATTATAAGCGTAATCGTGCTCACTGTAGTATTCGTCAATTTTGGCATTATCAAAAGTGTAAATAATGTCGGCATTATACAACTCATAATACTCTTGCTCCGGATAATCATACGGATTATATGTTGACGGCTTACCGGACATATCCTGTATTATACGAGCCCAATGCTTATTTGCCTTATCAAAATCTTCACGGGAAATGTTAAAGTGCTTAATAAAAGAAACTATGACCATTTCATCAACATTATCAAAGCCATCGGCATAAACATTTTTTTGCCACGTCTCATATTCCTCGGCAGAAACCAGCTCCTGAAACTGCAATGCAACATCATAATAGCTCACTCTAAACTTTCGTTGCTTCATGAGCTTCTGCTCATATTTGGTGCTTCCGTATTTTTGGATGATTTCTTTCTCGAACTTGTCAACATCTATCCATTTGGTGGTGCGTGTCTGATATTCACCGCTTTCAAGAGCTTCCTCATAATCTGTCACATAACAGTACGGATAGCCTCTGCCGAGATAATAATCCCGTATTTTGTCATCATTAAATGAATAAATAATATCGGCATTATACACCTCAGCCGTCTCTTGATTGGCATAATCTTTTGGTTCGAGCATCGGATCTTCTTTAAAGCCCTCTTTGATGAATTTTGCCCATGCATAATTCGCCTTATCAAATTCTTCGCGTGTTATATTAAACCTCTCAATGAAAAGCGACATAAGCATCCTTTCCGCGTTCTCGCCGTTCTGTATATGTGAAACGGCACTGCTCCATCGATTGAAAGCCGGTTTGCCAACAATAAGCATGAACTGATGCGGAATTTCATAGTAGATGCTTCTGTATTTCAAAAGCCCCGGTGTTCCGCCGCCGATATCATTATTGGCAGTGGTAACATTCGGCTGCGTTTCATTCGCCGTGCCGTCGGTTGGTTGCACCGCTTCTGTTTTGGTTTGACTGCCGTTTTTATCTGCTTCTGTAGTCTTGCCGCAGGCAGCAACGCCAAGCAGCATACAGATCGCCAGCAGCATTGCGAGTGATTTTTTGATAGTATTCATAAATCGTCTCTCCTTTACTTCATCAGCTATACAAGATGAATTTAAATTTAAAATACCTCTTATAAAGCTGTTTCAACAGTATCTGCACATCTTATATTTGAATAGTAGCAAATTGCTGACCAAAAGTAAAGTTATATTTCAATATTGTAACTATATTGTAATCACTTGTAACATATTCGCTGCGTTTTGTAATCTGTCTGATATATTTCTCACCATTCCCGGCGACCGTTGACAGGCAAAAAAATAACGGGGCATTCGATCGAATGCCCCGTAAATTTTTACCACATATTGTCCGAATTCTCGCAGAAGGCGACCATATCTTTTATCTCGATCACGGTGCCATCGTCGAGGGTCATGGTGCCGTTCCATTTGCCGAATACCTGGTGGCATATGTTGC
>OIYS01000786.1_pt1 | contig 19283 bp, 22 predicted proteins | sample 1588271 | NCBI WGS metagenome assembly OIYS01 (sample SAMN03283286) | human gut metagenome | biome: human-associated habitat; material: feces | host: Homo sapiens | place: Peru | collected 2012
ATTGTTTTATTGATACCAAGCAGAAGGAATATGCTTATAGTTATAAGAAAGATGCTTAGAATTAAGTTATTTCTTTTCGCCATAGTAGTTCTTGATAAACTCCTCTCTATATTCTAAAAGAGTATCATTTTTGATGGCTTCTCTTAGTTCTTTAGTTAGGTTTATAAGGTAGTTTATGTTATGGATTGAAAGAAGTCTTGCACCAAATGTTTCGTCACAGTTAATTAAATGTTTAATATAGGCTTTGGTATAATGCTTGCAAGCATAGCAATCACATTCATTGCTTATTGGGGTAAAGTCTTCTTTATATTTAGCGTTCTTTAAGTTTATCTTACCATATTTTGTTAAGGCATGACCATGACGCGCTAGTCTTGTTGGAGATACACAGTCGAAGATATCAATACCACGAATAACGTTTTCGATGATGTCAATCGGATCTCCTACTCCCATTAGGTATCTTACTTTGTTTTCTGGTAAGTATTTAGTAGCATAACTCACCATTTTATACATGGTCGGTTTATCTTCACCGACACTTGTGCCACCTACTGAGTAACCGTCAAAGTCCATTTCGACTAGTTTAAGAGCACATTCTTTTCTTAAGTCTTCATATTCTCCACCTTGAACGATACCAAATAGGCTTTGTCTTGGATTATTAAAAACGTCTTTACCTCTTTTAGCCCATCTTAGAGTTCTTTCCATAGAGTTTTTACAGTATTCATAAGATGCTGGCCAGCCGATACATTCATCGAAACTCATAGCAATGTCACTATCTAGTTTGTTTTGGATTTCAATACTTTTTTCAGGTGTTAAAAATAAAACGTCTCCATTATATTGATTTTTAAATTTTACGCCTTCTTCAGAAATATCCTTTGGCTTAGCAAGTGAAAATACTTGAAATCCACCAGAGTCTGTTAAAATTGGACCATCATAATTCATGAATTTATGCAAGCCACCAGCTTTATTTACCAAATCTTCACCAGGTCTTAACCACAAATGATAGGTATTTGCTAAAATAATACCAGCTTTAGTTTTTTTTACTTCTTCGGGAGAAAGAGTTTTTACACAAGCTTCCGTACCAACAGGCATAAACATAGGAGTTTCATAGGTAATTCCGTTATATAAAAAACTACCAAGTCTAGCATTAGTATGCTTCTCTTTTTTTAGCAAGTTATAATTAAATTTCATTCTTATCATCTCCATCATTTTTATTAATAAACATGGCATCACCAAAGGAGAAGAAACGGTATTTTTCTTTAACAGCAGTATTATAAGCATTTAAAATATTTTCTCTACCCGCTAAAGCACTTACTAGCATTATCAATGTACTTTTAGGAAGATGAAAATTAGTAATTAAAGCATCTATGGCTTTAAATTCATATCCTGGATATATAAATATGTCTGTATTTCCAACACACTTTACAAATTTATTATATTTGTGAGCCACAGTTTCTAATACTCTAGTTGTAGTTGTTCCGACCGCAATTATTTTTTTGTGCTCTTTTTTAGCCTTATTTAATTCGTTTGCGGTTTCTTCACTTAGTTCATAATATTCGGAATGCATGTGATGATCTTTTATATTATCTACCTCAACTGGTCTAAATGTACCTAATCCAACATGTAAAGTAACATAAAGAATTTTAATTCCTTTTTCTTTTATTTTATCTAATAATTCTTTAGTGAAATGCAATCCAGCAGTTGGTGCAGCGGCACTACCAATATTTTTGGCATAAACGGTTTGATATCTAGATTGATCATCTAATTTTTCCTTTATGTATGGTGGCAAGGGCATTGTTCCCAATTCATCAAGAATATTCATTAAAATTCCGCTATATATTAATCTAACATGACATATGCCATCTTCCAAAACTTCTTCTACCTCAGCAGTTAGCTTTCCATCTCCAAAAAAAACTTTAGTTTTTGCTTTTAATCTTTTTTGAGGCCTTGCTAAGCACTCCCAAATATCACCTTCAATATTTTTTAAAAGTAATAATTCAATTACAGCATGAGTTGTTTCTTTTTCACCAATTAATCTTGCCGGGATTACTTTCGTGTCGTTTAATACTAGTAGGTCCCCACTATGTAAATAATCTATAATATCCTTAAACTTTTTATGCTCTATTTTTCCGCTATTTCTGTCTAGAACTAAAAGCCTTGATTCATCTCTTTTTTTTAATGGCGTTTGAGCTATTAATTCTTCAGGTAAATAATAATCAAAATCACTAATATTCATGCGTACCTCATTTCCTAAATAATTATAAAAAAAAATGAACAAAAAGTCCACTTTTTATTTTTTTTCATAAACCACAAAAGCGTAGTCTAAACCTTCATCATTATTAGTTTCTATAACTACCTTGTTATATTTAGACTTATCAAAACTTGGAAAAAAGACATCTGCTGGCGCCGAAGCATTTATTTCGGTTAAATAGAGCTTATCCGCATACGGAATAAATAAATTATATACACTAGCGCCACCAATAATCATAACTTCTTCATCTAAAGTTTTTAAATATTTAATTAACTCATTCGCATCATCATATACTAAGGCATCAGGTATATCAGCCTTAGGTTTACTAAGAACAATATACTCGCGATCAACTAATCTTTTTTTTAGCGAATTAAAAGTATTTAATCCCATTACAATCTTTTTATTTAAAGTATTTGCTTTAAAATATTGAAGGTCCTTTTTTAGATGCCAAATCAAATCATTATCTTTACCTAGTTCATTATTTTTGCCTATTGCTGCAATTATACTAATCATATTCCTCCTACTTCGAAATAGGGAACTTTATTGGTCCCATATGTTCATAATCAATAATTTTTATGTCTTTACATTCCTTTGAATTGTCAAAATCATAAAAATTAGTTATCTCGGGATTAATCCATAATTTTGGAGATTTAAAAGATCCATTTTCATCAAATCGTTTAATTTGTTCCTTAATGCCCTCAACTTGATTTAAATAAATATGGGCATCCTTAATACTATAATCAATAGTTCCTGGTTTGAGATTGCAAACTTTAGCAATAAGCGCCAATAAAACCGAATATTGAGTAACATTAAAAGGAAGGCCAAGTGGAACATCACAACTTCTTTGATGAACCCACATATTTAAATAGCCATCTGTAACATCCCATTCGGTCGACCATACACAGCTAGGTAAAACAGCTGTATCTAAATAATCATCTTGCCACAAAGATAAAACTAAACGACGATCAGTAGGATTATTTTTTAAGGTATCTATTAATTTATCAATAAGCTTAAATTTATTTACAATATAGCCGTAAGCTGTTCCTATCGTGTATTTATATTTCTCATCAAATTTTTTCACAACCTCAACTTTCTCAAGCTTATTATTACGTATAACATTTTGAGTTGCACGCCAAGTGCCATTTTGATCAATTTGCCATTCATCCCAGATATGAACATTTCTTCCTTGAAGCCATCTGACATCATTCGATTGAGCTTGATAAATCCAAAGCATTTCAAGAATAGCTTGTCTAAAATATAACTGCTTTGTTGTTAAACACGGAAACTCCTTTTTTAGATCAAATTTCAAATGATAACTTGGTATTTTTATAGAATCATTACCAGTTCTATTTGAAGTTTTGACTCCTTTTTTTAAAATGGTTTTACACAATTTTATATAATCTTTATCCCATTTAGACATATGTACCTCTTACACATTAATTGGAAATTTACTAGTAAGCATAAGCACTTGATCAGAAAGTTCTTTTAATAATTTTTCATTTCCGGCATTTTTCAAAGCTTTAGCTATAATATTTCCAATTTGCTCAAATTCTTTTTCTTTCATTCCTCTAGTTGTCATAGCAGGACTTCCCAAACGTATACCACTTGTAACCATAGGCGACTCCGTATCCTTTGGTATAGTATTTTTATTTGTAGTAATATGAATACTATCAAGTAGCTTTTGAGCATCTTTTCCAGTCAAACCACAAGTGCCTTTTACATCTACAAGAATAAGATGATTATCGGTGCCTCCAGAAATAATCTTAAATCCTTCTTTTTGCAAAGCAGAAGATAACGCTTTAATATTTTTTAAAATTTGTTTTTGGTATTCCTTGAAAGAAGGCTGTAACGCCTCATAAAAGGCTTGAGCCTTGGCACCAATCACATGCATAAGTGGTCCACCTTGAATTCCTGGAAAAACAGTTCTATTTATTTTCTTAATAATTTCCTCACTATTTGTTAAAATTAAACCACCTCTAGGGCCTCTCAATGTTTTATGAGTCGTAGTCGTAACAACATCAGCATATCCAATAGGAGATGGATGCAACCCAGCCGCAACTAGCCCAGCTATGTGTGCCATGTCTACCATTAAAATTGCCCCTACTTCATCACATATTTCTCTAAACTTCTTAAAGTCAATCACTCTTGAATATGCACTAGCCCCAGCAATTATCATTTTAGGCCTTTCTTCTAATGCTTTTTTTCGTACTTCTTCATAATCAATTAGTCCGCTTTCCAAATCGACATTATATGATACAATTTCGTAATCTTGGCCACTAAAAGAAAGCTTATGGCCGTGCGTCAGATGCCCTCCATTAGATAAATCCATTCCCATTACTTTGTCATTATGGTTTAATAGTGCTCTATAAACAGCCATATTTGCTTGTGAGCCACTATGAGGTTGAACATTTGCATATTTAGCATTAAACAGCTTGCAAGCATATTCAATAGCTTTTTTTTCAAATATATCTATATATTCACAGCCTCCATAATATCTTTTGTCAGGATAACCCTCAGCATATTTATTAGTTAATATACTTCCTTGTAATGCTAGAACATCTTTAGAGACATAATTCTCACTAGCAATCAATTCAATATTTTCTTCTTGCCTTTTCTTTTCACATTCCAAGGCTTCTTTTAATATTTTATCCATCTAAACACTCCTCTTAGTTTCAATTAAATTATCAATTATCATAGCAACCGTCATCGGTCCAACGCCTCCTGGAACAGGGGTAATATAAAGACATTTATCTTTTACCTCATCAAACATAACATCACCAACAATTTTACCATTGACTCTAGAAATGCCGACATCTATCACACAAGCATTTTCATTTACCATATCCGCACTTATTAGTCCTGGTTTCCCAACCGCTGAAATGATGATATCAGCATTCTTGGCGTGCATTTTTAAATTTTTAGTTTTTGAATGACACAATGTTACAGTGGCATCTTTATTACTTAATGCTAGACTTAGTGGCTTTCCAACGATATTGCCACGGCCAACAATTAATACATTAGATCCACTAAGGGGAATATTATAATGTTCCAATAATTTTAATATTCCTTTGACAGTACAAGGTAGCAATCCTTTTTTACGCAAATAGAGATTATAAATGTTATCTTTAGTAAAGCCGTCAATATCTTTTTTTGAAGCGATGTTTTGGCAACATAAATCATAGTCTAAATTTTTAGGAATAGGACTTTGCAAAATAATTCCTGTAACATTATCATCTTGGTTTAGTTTTCTAATAAGATCCACAACTTCTTTTTCCAAAACCGTTGAAGGTAGATGATAAAGTCTAAACTTTATTCCAACCGTTTCACAAGCAATTTTTTTATTATTTACATAAATGCTGCTAGCCAAATCATCGCCAATTAAAATTACAGCCAAAGTAATATCTAAGTTTTCTTTTAAAATTATATCTTTATATTTCAAAAGAAGCTCATCTTTCAATTTTTTTCCATCTAAAATCATTTAATCATCTCCAAAATCGAACAAAGTAGTTTCCTTATTAATCCGTAAATGCTTGTAACTTAAATCAGTAGCTATACGACCACTTCGTGTTCTTTTTATAAAACCTTCTTGAAGCAAGAAAGGTTCCACAACATCTTCAATAGTTGAAACCTCTTCGCCAATAGCAGTTGAGATTGTTTCTACTCCAACAGGACCACCGTTAAACTTTTCAATAAGAGCCTCTAAATATTCAATATCTATCGAATCGAGGCCATATTTATCAACTTTAAGTCTATCTAATGATTTAATAGCAATTTCCAAATCAATTTCTGGCTTGCCTTCAACTAACGCAAAATCTCTAACACGTTTAAATAATCTATTTGCAATACGAGGAGTTTTACGACATCTTTTTGCAATTTCCATTGCAGCTTCATCAGAAATGTTCATTTCTAAGACACGACTTGTTCTTTTTACGATTTCCATCAATTCTTCAAATGTATAATAATTCAGTTTTGACACAATACCAAATCGGTCTCTTAAAGGACTTGATATATCTCCCGCTCTAGTTGTTGCTCCCACTAAAGTAAATGGCGGCAAATCAATTTTCACACTTCTTGATTTGCCTTCTTGACCAATCATCAAATCAATCTCAAAATCTTCCATGGCTGGATAAAGTATTTCCTCAATAAATTTTGGCATTCGATGAATTTCATCTATAAACAATACATCTCCAGGCTCCAGATTTGATAAAATTGCGGCTAAATCGCCACTTTTTTCTATTGAAGGACCGCTTGCCGTCTTAATATTAACCCCTAATTCATTGGCAATGATATGGGCAAGAGTTGTTTTTCCTAATCCTGGAGGACCATATAGTAAAACATGATCAAGAGGTTCATTTCGCAATTTGGCAGCTTTTATAAAGACTCTAATATTTTCCTTGATTTCAGTTTGACCAATATATTCATCTAAATATTGGGGCCTGATACTTGACTCAAAAGAATCATCACTTTTTTTCGAAGGATTAATTATTCTTTCTCTTTCTTCCATAATTTATTGTTCACCTCGCTGTTATGTTTGATTTTTAAATAACACTTACCACAAACACCTTCGTAAGTAACCGTGTTCCTTGTGCCATCAATTAATACCTGCTCACCTTTAAAAGTAGGTATTCCATCAACGTGTCTTAAATTTTGCGTAGCTTTAAGTCCACATTTACAAATTGTTTTTAATTCTTCAATTTCATCAGCAATCAAAAGTAATCTTTCTGATCCTGGAAAACCATTCATTTGAAAGTCACACCTAAGTCCATAACACAATACCGGAATATCATATTCTTTACTAATAAAGTATAATTCATCAACTTGTTTAGGTAGTAGAAATTGAGCTTCATCTACTATAATCGCCTTTATATCATCTAAACATATTTGCTTAAATAACGAACCTTTATTTAGCAATACATCTACTTTCCTTTTTATTCCTAATCTACTAACAACATAATCTTCGCCTTTTTTGTCAATATCAGGTTTAATAAGTAATATTTTCATGTGTTTATCATTATAATTATGAGCTACTTGCAAAAGAGCTGTAGTTTTGCCACTTCCCATTGCTCCATATCTAAAATATAATTTACTCATTTACTACCTCATCATTAGCTTTAGGGCTTCTTTAATTTGTTCTTCTAATGGCTTTGTAGCATCAACATTTGGTATTACTTTCTTAATTTCCATAGTTTTATATCCAAGTGATGACAAAACCTCAATTAACTCATCTGTAGAATTATCAATTATATTATTACTACTAATATTTAATTTTCCTTTTAAATCTAATATTATTTGCTTTGCTAATTTTTCTCCAACCTTAGGAAATTTAGTCAAATATAATATATTTTCTCTTTCAATAGCATCTGCCAAACCTCCAATTGTTCCACTAACTATCATAGGCATAGCTATTTTTGGCCCGAGTCCCTTAACATTAATAAGTTTCAAGAACATTTCTCTTTCGGCTTCATCCTTAAAACCATACAAAGAATATTCATCTTCTTTAACATTGTTATACAAAAAAACTTTATAATCTTTTCCTAGTTCAAAAGAATATGGATTAGCAACATTAATCGTATACCCAACATTGTATGCTTCCACAACTATGTAACTTGCAGTTTGCATGGTTATTGTACCAATAATATAATTATACATTTTAACACCTACCCTCATTAAGATTATACCAAACACATGTTTGCTGGTCAATTGTTAATCATGATATCATTATACAATAAAAAGCAAGCACTTGCTAGCTTGCTTTAACATTTTTTTTATTAATAAAGTAAGAATAATAAAACAATAATGATGTACTTAATATAATACTACCAAATATATCCGATAACCAATGAACTCCTGATATTACGCGCCCTCCTAAAATAGCAACAAGTAGAAGCATTAACATCGCATTAATTATTTTCTTCGATGATTTAGTATTAAGCTTGCAATTATAGATTATGGCACTACCGCATAAGAACATACTAAGTAATGTATGAGATGATGGATAAGAAGGCTCTAATACACCATCAATTAGAATTGGTCGATAATTAATAACAACTTTTTCAAACAAGACATAAAAACACAAAAGAATTACGTAAAATATACCTGTCGCAATTATATTTTTATCAACCTTAAATAGGCTTTTTTTCTTGACTAAGTCAAGTAATCCTTTAATCGCAAAGTATATAACAATTCCAAAAGATAAATAACCTAAATACTTTGTAATTTTGTAAAACAACATATTCTGACCAACTAAATTTTTGAACCACAAATTTAATGAACTAAATCCAACATATGAATTCTTAGGGCCTATATTTTTTACATCGATATATTTTACAAGAATCGTAAACAAAATAAACGCTAACATAAATACCGTTCCAAGAACAATATTGTTCTTACTCTTTTCCATTATATCACTACTTTCTAAATACAATTTTATTAAATAATCTATTTATTTTCAACTCTATTTTCCTATTTTATTTAACTTACTCTATAATGCCCTACAATATCTCTCCGATGTTCTAATACATCTTCTTCGTAAGATTTTTGATAAGGATTAGCATGATGAATTATATAGCAAACCCCATTTTTATTTCGCTTATCAGATACAATAGCAATATGATTTTTAAAAACCACAATGTCTCCGCCTTGCCACTCGGATATATCTTTAGGATCTGTGGTTAATGATATAGCGTGATTATCAAAGTACACTTTTAAATTTTTCACCCTTCTAAAATCAATATTTTTATCTATGGTTTTAATATTATAAGCTTTGGGATTATTTTTAATATCTTCAAAAACTAGTTGCCGTAAATCATAGCCACTATGTTTTAAAGCATATCCAACAACATCCGTACAAACACCATATCCATCTTTCGGATATCCACTACTATAATACTTACTTTTATATTTAGGCTTTGTCTTTACATATTCTTTTGCACTTTTTAAAATATCTGTCTGATCATCAACAAGATCATTATCTTTATCGATTTTACTTATATAAGTTGGAACATTAAAATCATTATTAGAATAATATTTGTCTTTTTTTAAAAAGCAAAAACTAAAAGAAAAAACAATTAATATTATAGCAACAATTATAATAATCTTTCTTTTTTTCATAATACATCTTTACATCTTTCTTTTTTAAATTAACTTGCTTATCATTGTAAACAAATTAGTGCCTTTGGTAACTTTTATTGTATTAATACCTAGTTGCTTTGCTTTACTTACATTATCAAAGTTATCATCTAGAAATAAAAGTTCATTTGGAGCAATATTATACTTGTTTAATATATATTCATAAAAATCTGAATTAGGTTTTATTTTATGTACCTCAGCGGAAATGATTACATCGTCTAAGTAATCTAAGTTAAAAGATTTTTTAATATAATCTTTTATATATGATAGATGATTAGTTGCTTCAATTGCTTCATTATATTCTTCATATAATTTTTTTCCCAATTCATTTTTATATTCACTTTCGTCTAATGTTCTTACAACTGATGTTTTTCCTTTTTCTTTTATTATGTTTGGAATTTTATCTCTTACTAATTTATTATATATTCTTTTGTATATCTTGTGGAATATCAATAAATTCATAATTTACCTTCTCTCTAAAATTACCACACTCTCCACGTGGTATGTATAAGGAAACATATCAATAATATTTAAAGAAGTTACATTATAATTTTCTTTCAACTCGGTTAGATTCCTTACTAAACTATCCGGATTACACGAAACATATATGATTTTTTTAGGATTTACCTTTCTCAAATAGGAAATTGTATTTTTTCCTAAGCCAGCTCTTGGAGGATCTACGATAATGGAATCAAAATCATCTTCAAGTTCATTTAATTCATCCAAAGCATCCATAGTTTTATACGATGCATCAAAAAGGCCATTTTTTTTAGCATTTTCCTTGGCATTTTTAACCGCATCCGAAATTATTTCTATCCCATATATTTTTCTATTATCACCTTTGGCAAACGTTCCTAAAACACCGACTCCACAATACATATCTAATATTTTGTTGCCAATCACTTCTTTATTTATAATATTAAATATATTGTTTGCCATTTGTTCATTTACCTGAAAAAAAGAATTATACGAATACTTAAAAGAATAATCAGAAATTTCGGTTATTAAATAGTTATCTTTGTACACCACTTTATCATTTATTATAATGCCTTTAATTTTATCACGTTCATTGAACATATCTCTTTTAATTGAAATATTTCCGTAAGCAATTATTAAAATTTCATTCAAATTATTACATCTAAGGGTTAAATCCCCGTCGCCTATATTTAAACGAACCAGTTCTTTTAATATTTGATTAAGACATTTTTTGGCCAACAAGCACTCTTTAATTGCTATAAGCTCATGAGTTTTTTCTTTATAATATCCAATTTTTCCATTTACAACCTTTAAAGAAATTTTATTGCGATAAAAAAGATTATGAGTTGCTTTATACTTGTTAAGACTTTTATACTCTAATTTAAATCTGTTAAATAAATCTAAAATTTTAGACACTTTATAATTAAACGACTCATCATATTCCATATGAAGCAAATTACAACCACCACACTTGTAGTAATAAGGACAAGCGGGGCATACCCTTTTATCACTCGGGATTAAAATTTCTTTTGCACTGCCCTCCGCAAAATTTTTGTGCTTTTTTATGTTATCTACTAAAACGGTCTCACCTTTTATAGTATAGGGAATAAATGTTATTAGATCATCCAAATAAGCTATTCCTCTGCCAAAATTGTCGTACTTTATAATTTCTGCTTTCATAATTCACCTAACATATTATAACACATTTTTGAATAAGTTTTTTAATTTGATAAATAATAAAAATGGAGATTATTATGGAAAAATTATATGATGATTTAAAAAAGACTTTTCAAAGCGATATTATTTATAAGCCAATTAAGATTACTAATAGGTATCTTCATTTATATTATCTAGAATCATTATGTAGTAGCGATAAAATAAATTTATACATATTAAGAAATATTACAAAAATAAAAAATTTAAATAAAATTGAAGAATATTTAAGCACTCCTAATGTAAAAAAAATAAAAGAAAGCGAAATATTATTCTATTTAGAAAATGGCTTTGCTATAATAAATCACAAAAAATCATGGTGGGCTGCCGAAGTTAGAGCTGAAATTAATCGAGGAATATCAGCTCCAGATTCCGAACCAAGTATTAATGGTCCAAAGGATGCCTTTTCGGAAAACTATCAAATAAATATAGGTTTAATAAAAAGAAGAATAAAAAGTCAAAATTTAACTATTAAAAACAAGATTATTGGCAAAAAAACCAAAACTAACATAGGCATCTTATTTTTAAATGATATAGTTGACTACAAAACACTAGACATTTTAGAAAAAAGAATTGATAAAATTGATATAGATGGCATTCTGGATTCCTCGACTCTGGCTTTAATTCTAGAAAAAGACGATAATACAACATTTCCAACAATTATTAAATCTGAAAGGCCAGATACTATATCGCAAGCCTTGTTAGAAGGCAAAATTGCAATTGTAGTAGATACTTCACCATTCGTACTAGTACTACCGGCCTTCTTTGCTGATTTTATTAATCCTCAAAGCGACAACTACTCTAAAAGTAATAATATCAATTTTGTTAAAGTACTTAGATTAGCTTGTTTTTTCATATCTATAATGTTGCCAGCTTTTTATATAGCGGTAATAAATTATAACCAAGAAGCAATACCAACAAGTCTATTAATTAATTTTTCTGCTCAACGATCGGGAGTACCCTTTCCTGGTGTTGTCGAAGCTGTAGTTATGCTTATAATTTGCGAAATATTAAGAGAAAGTGACTTAAGATTTCCTAATGCCTATGGCTCAGCAATTTCAATATTGGGTGCCTTAATTTTGGGTGAAGCAGCTGTTTCAGCTGGTATTGTAAGTCCAATCATGATAATTGTGACCGCAATATCTTTTATAACAAGCTTAATTTTTACAGAGTATGAGCTAATAAACGCACTACGTCATTATAGATTCGTATTTTTACTCCTAGCATCAACATATGGAATTATCGGCCTTATTTCTGGCGTAATATATTTTTTAATTAGAATTAATAGCATCAATTCATTTGAGAAATCATATTTTTTTCCAATTGCTCCTTTTTCCAAAATATATTTCAACAAAACCATTTTTAAAAACAAAGTAAGTAAAGATATATACCGTAGTAGTCTAATCGCCAAAAACAACTTAATAAAATATAAGGAGCATGACTGATGAAAAAAATATTATTCCTATTTATAATCATTTTCCTTGTATCTGGTTGTTATGACTATGTAGAACTTAATAACTTATCAATCATTACTGGAATTGGCATAGATAAAGTTGATGAAAATTTTAAAATATCTTTTGAAATAATAAATGATGAAAAGTCCAACAACGAATCAAAAGTAACTTCGAAAATATATGAAGGAACAGGAAAAACAATCGCCGAAGCAATAGATAATACTACCAAATCGGTGCCTAAGCTTGCATATTATGCTCATTTGAAAGTCCTAGTAGTTTCTTCAAGCCTTGATAAAGATGATATTCCTGAACTAATAGATTACTTTTTACGATCGCCTCAAATAAGAAATGAATTTTATTTAGTTGTAGCAAAAGATGTAACCGCCTCCGAAATTTTTAATAAAAAGGCCAAAAAAGACAGTGTGATTAGTGATGAAATAAAAGTTATGATTGAAAATAATCGTTATCGAAAAAACAATACTAGTCCTTATTATTTTGAAGAAGCAGTTCAAGGCTACTTCAACCAAAAAATCGATCCAGCATTCACGGCAGTTACTTTAAAAGAAGGCAATCTAAATATTGATGGTTTGCATATCTATAAAGGCTATGATAAAAAAGGCTTTTTAAGTGATGAAGAATCATTATTATATAATATATTAAATAATAATGCCAAAAACGTTCAATTTACTTTCGAATGTGAAAATAAGCCAGTTAATGTTTCCATAATTAATAGCAAAGTTAAAACTACAGTCAATAAAGAGAAAGTATATCTAAATGTCTTTTTAGAAGGTGTAATTACAGAATACACTTGTGATAAATCTTTAAAATCAGATAAAGTATATAACCAGTTGAATATAAAATACGGAAAAGAGATAAACGATAAAATTATTGATTTTATTAATTTGACGAAAAGAAAAGAAGTTGATTTATTCGGAATAAGCGATAAATACTATCTAAAATACAAAAAAAGGGAAAAAGCTTATAAAATGAATTATGAAATAAAAACAACGTTAAAAATAAATAATGATGGATTAATATTTGAGGTGGACTATGATAACTAAAAAACAAATGCTAATATTTTCTTATTATTTATCGAGAGTTACTTTTTTAGGAATTGGTTTCTCTTTAATTTTTGATAGAGCATATCAAGAATCATGGATATCTGCAATATTAGGAACAATTATTGGGATTATTATTACTTTTATATTTGCTTATATCTTAAACGTTAAAAAAGAAAGGACAATTAAGGAATTCTTAAGCGCTTCCAAAATAAAAGTACCCCTTAAAATATTGATATTTTTATTTGCGTCTTATTTTTTATTACAATCATTTTTTGCTTTTATATACTTTATTAATTCATTTTTTCTAATGAATACTCCACCCTGGTATATTATATTGCCAGCATATATTCTTCTAATTTATTCAACTAAAAAAGGAATAACAAATACTGGAAAAGTTGCGGAATCTTTATTCACATTCTCAATAATCATTCCTCTTTTTATAACTATTGTTTTATATAAATACGCTAATATAAGCTATTTATTTCCAATATTTACTGTAAAAGCCAAAAATATATTAGCAACCTCTATTTCTTTTGCTGTTTTTTCAACTGCACCATATATCTTTTTACTTCCATTAAAAAGTGACGGAAAAAATCTTGTAAAAATGCACATTTTTAATTCCCTTGCCCTATTGTTAGTTATTATCGTGACAATGTCCGTGTTAGGTAGAAACATTGCCGATTTATATCGTTTTCCTGAATATATGGTATTAAAAAGGATTAAAATTTATACTTTCATTGAAAAAATAGAAAATTTAGTGTCTGTAATATGGATTATAGATTTATACATATCTATGGCACTTTCAGCAAATGCCATAAAAGAAATAACAAATAAAAAAATAAATATGATTATAACCTGTCTCGTTTTAACTGCTACATATATATCATCAAGCTTTATAATTGGTAAAAATTATAAAATGGTTTTAATGTTATATTATAATACGCCTAAAATATATATTGGCGCTTTAGTATTAATCTTAATACCTATGTTTATATATTCAATTAAACAAAAAAAGATGGTTAAATCCACCTTGAAATGTAAATCCTTCGCGTTGAATACTCCTGATAATTATCAAAAATATCAATAACACTCATTACAATAGCTTTTAAAATATCACTGCAATCTTTTTTGATTTTTACATGCATTATTTCTTTAGAAAGCTCTTTTCTAAAAAGATAATCTTCAATGTAGCGGCCTAAAACATAATCAAGTTTTTTTACCATTTCTAAATCAGAAGAATTACTTAAGTCAATCTTAAAAATATAATCTTTATAAACCGAAAATATTTTTTCAGTTATATAATCATCTTCATCATAGTTAAAATTTACTATTTTATAAAAATTTGGACAATAATTTAAAATTTCTTTGTTTTTATTCATCATGACCATCCTTATTCTTAACCACATAATACTACATATAATATTCTTTGTCAAAATAAAACTTAAGTGATATAATCAAATAGTAATAATAAGGAGTTTTAATGAAAAAGAAAAAAATAAAATTGAAAAAGCAAGTATGGATATTACTAGGTATTATCATACTACTAATAATAGGAATTAACTTTGGTAAAAAGAAATATAAAGAATATAAGTATAAGCAGACTTATGAATATAAGTTACTTCAAAAAGGATACACTATTGATGAGTACAAATTATTAAAAAATAATTTTAATGAAAAGGAACTATCCGGATTCTTAAATAAAGAAAAAGATGATATAACTTTAAATCTATTGAAGGAAAAATATTTTATTAAAAAGAACTACTCTGATTATTTAAATTACTATAATAGCAATAAAGATTTTCCTTTAAAGAAAGTTGTCGCGGCTGTAAATACTAATACAAATCGAGAATATTACGAAAATCCTAAAGAAGCAAACCTTAATAAAGATTATTTAATATTAGTAAATAAATATTATTACTTAAAAGATGATTATAGCCCATCGGATTTAGTAATTGTATCAAGTAAATATGCTTGGGGAGAAAATGGTTCTAAAGAAACTCGACAAATAACCTTAAATGCTTACTTAAATATGTACGAAGCAGCCAAAAACGATGGCATTGATTTAATGATTAATTCAAGTTATAGAACATACGAAAACCAACAAACAGTATACAAAAAATATGAAGATCGTGAAGGAACAATCTATGCTGATGAAATTGCGGCACGCCCTGGTCACTCCGAGCATCAAACTGGTCTAGCATTAGATATTTTTTCTAAAACAAATTCAAACACTAAAACATTTAAAGATAGTGAAGCATACAAATGGCTTTTGGATAATTCATATAAATATGGATTCATACTAAGATATCCTGAAGATAAAGAATATTTGACAGGTTTTTCTTTCGAATCATGGCATTATCGCTATGTTGGAATCGAGGCAGCGACATATATTTATAATAATGATATAACATTTGATGAGTATTATGCATACTTTTTAGATAATTAAACAATGAATGACAATTTATTGTTTTTTTATGATTGTACCCACAATAATATATAGGAAAAAAGATTAATTTTTACAAAGCTCAAATATCGACTAAATCATTCTTAACCGACAAAAAATCAATTCTATTTCTAGAATTGATATTTATTAGTAAATTGAACCTAAGTTCAACCAGATTTTTTTATGGCGCGATACAAGAGCCTATTTTGAAAGCTTATATCTATAAAGAACAAACTAATAAATATCAGCTCTATATATAATATACTATAAATTTGAAAAATATATAGTATAATATAAAACACAGGGAGGTTTATATGGAAAAAATAAATACTGAAATATTAGTCAGTTCTTTATTTAGCATTGGTTTTGAAAAAATTGATGCTGCTCTTTTTACTTACACATTAGGACAATTATCAATTGATAATAAACAATTACAATTATTTGAATTTGAAGATTCTGAAACACATCAAATATTTAATAAATATGTTGATTATGATGGCATTGTTTTTAAATTAAAGGATGGAATAACTCTTGATACAATGGTTAGTTATAATGATGAAAAGTTTTATCCATTGAGAAAAATGTTAAATACAAACAAAAAATTAATTGAATATTTATCTCAATTAGATTTTAGTGGAATTGTATTAAAAAAAGCGGAATCATATGGTATACAAAATATAGAACAAATCGATGAATCTAGATTTAGTAATAAAGAACTAGGAATACTTCAACATTTAAATTCTGGGCAAACTAATAATAAAACTCTGAACTTAAAAAGATGATTTATCTCTCTGAACTGAACCCCAAAAGTTGGACAGTTTATAAATAGTTTCTAATTAGAGGATTGTAACCTGTAGTTCACAGGAGACAGTCCTTTTAATTTTACTTTAATTCTATCATAATTATAATAATAAATATAGTCATCTATAGCTATAATTAATTCGTCTAGTGTTTTATATTTATCTTCTTGGTCGTAGAACATTTCAGTTTTAAGTAGTCCAAAAAAGTTTTCCATCATACCATTATCCATACTATTGCCTTTTCTAGACATACTTTGCTTTATGCCTTTATTTTTTAGTCTTTGCTGATAAGATTCGTGTTGATATTGCCATCCTTGATCCGAGTGGAATATTAATCCATCAAGTTTATTGTTTTTATCGAATGCTTTATTTAACATGTCATTTATTTGTTCTAGATTAGGTGATTTAGAAGTATTATAAGAAATTACTTCTCCGTTATATCCATCTAGAATTGGTGATAAATAACATTTTTCTCCTCTTAAATTAAATTCTGTAACATCTGTATACCATTTTTCATTCGGATTATTTGCTTCAAAATTTCTTTCAATTAAATTATCCGCAATTTTACCAACAGTTCCTTTATATGAAGAATACTTTCTTTTATTTCTTTTTAACGGCTTTAAATCTAATTTTGCCATTATTCTATAAACCTTTTTATGATTAACATTATAACCTTGATTGCTTAATTCTAACGTAATTCTACGATAACCATATCTTTCTTTATTGTTAATAAATATTTCTTTTATTTTATCTATTATTTCTTTATTTTTATCATCTTTATCTATTTTAGATAAAGTATAATAATATACTGATTTAGCTAAACCAGATACTTTTAGAAGAATCATTAATGGATACTTTAGCCGAAGTTCACTTACAACATTTACTTTTTCTTCTGTTGTTGATTCTTCCTTGCTTGAACAACGGCTCTCAATTTTTTTGAGTATTCTAGTTCTGCCTTTAAATATAAATTTTCTTCCTCTAATCTTTTTATTTTTTCTTTATCAGTTTCGTTTTCTTTTTTCTTAGTTATTTTTGGCATAGTTGGCCGACCTCGCTTTCGTTCAACTATATTATAACCCATTTCTTTATATTTTTTAATCCAATTTACTAACATTCCATTACTTGGTAATCCTATATCTATTGCTACAGACCAAACTGACTCATTATTTATTAGAACTCTATTTATTGCTTGTTCCTTAATGTATCTAGGATATTCTCTATTTTTACTTTTTCTTAATATATCATAACCATGCCTATCTATTAGTCTAACTAAATAATTTACTCCATTAACAGTTATATTATATTTTTTTGAAACTGAATGTACTGCCATCCCTGATTTTCTGTCGACATATAAATTTATTTTATCTTCATAAGTTAATTTGCTCATATAAAAACCTCGCTTCTTGTGTCCAAGAAACGGGGTTCATATCAATGATTAATTTCATAATACCAGTTTTTTTATTTATCTTTTAAGTGATTTTACTAGTTTTTCTTCTCTTTTATATTCTTCAAGAAGTGATGAATATTCTTTATTAGTAATGTCACCATTTCTATATTCTTTTTCTATGTAAGCTTCACTTTTAATCATATATGGAACTTCACTTACTTTAAAGAATTTACTATACATACTTAAGTCCTCTTTGGTTACATCAGTAAATTTACCTGCACTTATTTTTGCTATGTTATATATATTCTCAGAGATCTTTATAACAGGGATACTTGTATATGTTCTACCATTTTTAACAAAGCCATATGGAATAAATAAGTAATAAGTTCCATCTTTTGTAACAACTTTTTTATATCTATTTGCATTTATAGCATCTCTATTGTCATCAATAAATACCTTTTTGTAATTAAATACATATTTTTTAAGTGGTACTAATCCCATTTCAAAGAATTCATTTTCACTAGGAACATATATACTACTCCCCAAATTGAACCAATCAATTTTGTTTACTATTAACTTATATAATAATGGCCCCTTTGATAATTTTACATATTCTTCCTTAAATTTACTCATTAAAGTTTTATCACTTAGTACATCAAAAAACATGTATTCATGATCTGGATCACTTACTAAAACTTCTCTTCTAGTTAAATTAGGTATATATTCTTTAGTTTCATTATTCATTAAAAAACACCCTCCTGTATAAATGATTATACTATATTAAATGTTTAATTTCAAATTATATGTGCATTATTTTACAGATATGTGTAAAGTTAAAAAAGAACTATATTAAAGTAATAAAAAATGATATAATTAAAAAGGGAGATTGATAACATGTTTGATAATTTAAGTGAAAAGTTAGATGGTATTATATCTAAAGTAAAAGGTTATGGAAAAATTAATGAAGAAAATATAAGTGAAATGGTTAGAGAAGTTAGACTTGCTTTACTAGAAGCTGATGTTAACTATAAAATAGTAGGAGAGTTTGTAAATAGAGTTAAAGAGGAGGCTTTAGG
>OIYS01000791.1_pt1 | contig 19227 bp, 9 predicted proteins | sample 1588271 | NCBI WGS metagenome assembly OIYS01 (sample SAMN03283286) | human gut metagenome | biome: human-associated habitat; material: feces | host: Homo sapiens | place: Peru | collected 2012
GATAGACGAGGGCAAAAAGAAAAGCTTTTTAGAGTCGGTTCCTAAAAGTCTTTCGGGTCAGACCGTCAGGGTTCTTATATGGTGGCCGGCGGGCACAACCGAAAAGGCAAAGGCGGCGGCTTTTGAAAAAGCCACGGGCATTAAAATCAAGTTTGTGCAAACGAGCGTCGGCAGCGGACCCTACTATCAAAAGCTTTCGGCATTGAAAGCGCAAAACAGCGCACCCGACCTTGCCTGCATAATTCAGGAATCGTTTCCGCAGGCGGTAATGCAGGACTATTTCCAGCCGCTAAGCGTAGGCAGGCTTGATTTATCCGACAGTATTTACGATAAAAACACTATGGATCAATTCAAGTGGAATAACAAGTACTACGGTGCAATGATAAAATCCTCAACCATGGTTACGTTTAATGTTTGCTTCTTCAATAAAGACATATTTAAAAAGGCAAACGTAACAAATCCGTATGACTTATGGCAGAAGGGTCAGTGGAACTGGGATACCTTGGTTTCCACAAGCCAGGAGCTGATGAAGAAAAATTCAAAGCTCAGTGCCGCAATTACCGGCGACTACGGCGCAAACTTCCTTGTGCAGACCGCCGGAACCGACGCGGTTAAATTCAGCAACGGCAAAATAATAAACAATTGCAGTGATCCGCTGCTTTCAACAGCATGGAAGTTCTTAAACGATTTGAGCGGTAAATATAAAGTATTTTCCGGCACGGGTTACAGCTCGTTCTTCTCGGGGGATATTCCCATGCTGTTTACCGGAAACTATATAGCCCAGCGCGGCGATACGCTTGATAAGCAGGCAAAATTCTCATGGGGATATGCGCCGCTGCCCTGTCCTAAGGGTCAGAAAACGGTTGTTTCCTCAATGGCTAAGCTTTGGGGTTTCCCCGTAGGCGCTAAAAATACCGAGGCGGCTTCCTACTGGCTGCGCTATTGGCTTGATTCTTCGTTCGACCCTGCCGACGCCCCGCTTTGGTCCGATAAATCCGCGGATCTTTTAAGCTTTAACGATTGGCTTTGGGAGCAGAACAAGCAGTTCAACAATTATCAGGGTATTGTAAATTACGGCGGAAACTATACATGGGAACAAATGTGCAACGCTTTGGCAAGCGGTTCGGATAAGGTGGACAGCAATCTTAAAGCCTGGTCCGGTACAATTAATTCCAATATAAACAAGCTGATGAAGGACTTCGGTTAACATCGGTATCGGAAAGGAGGGTAAACGAGTGAAAACCAAAAAAATAATAATAGGCGCCGCGGCGGTACTGACAGCATGCACCGTTGCGATTTCCGCGTCGCTTGCCGATAACGGCATAGGCACGCTTATTAAAAAATCCGTTAAAAGGCAGGAAAGCCCGCAGGCAGTCCCCACCGTTTGGGAATACGAAACAAAGGGCTATAAAAATTCATGGGATTATCTTTTGGCGCGCGACGGATTTATTTACGGAATGGACTATAACTGGTGCACCGATAATATGGTAAGCGGCAACTGCCTCGGAACAAACCACATTCTTAATAACCCGGCGGTTTATAACCACGATGTTGTAAGCATGGATTTTTATAACATAAAGCAGTTGGGATTTAATGCCACGGCATGGTGGTTGATGCCGGACGGTCAGGGTATCACCTATGACGACGACGGCCTGCCGCTTGCGGTCGATCAGGAATTTTTCGATAATATGCGCGATATGCTTGACATAGCGCGGGCAAACGGGCTTTATATAGTTCCGGCGCTTATTCCGCACGGTTGGGCTTCAAATAACGGTCAGGGCAACGGCGAGCTTACTTATTCCGAAATATACAATAAGTATTTTCGCTATATGTGGGATGAAAAGGTTCTTGATACGTTTATAACCAACGTTATAGATCCCGTTAACAAGGTTCTTGCCGAGTATAAGGATATAGTTATCTGTGTGGCGCTGAACGTTGAGAATACAACCGTCGGCGTTGACGATTTCGACAAGGGTTATTACGAATACGGAACCATGGGTACAACATGGGAAAACTACTCGCGTTACCTTAACGCGCTGCATGATTCCGTTAAGAAATACATGCCTGAAACGCCTACCTCGATTGAAATGGGCGGCGGACAGGACCAGAATAACTATGCCGATGAAAAGATGTTCTATCAGAACGACCTGAAGGTAGATTTTATTTCGGAAAACTATTACCACTCCGGCGGCGGTATTGAATCGCCCGCTAACGGCTATGCCACGAGGCCGGGCTACATAGGCGAATACAACGGCGGAGAGAGCGGGTTTGACGATAAATCGCAGGAATACTGGGCGTCGATCAAGCACAAATTCAATAAATCAGCCAAGCAAAGCGGCTGGATGGGCGCATTTTATTATTCCTACTCAACCGGAGGACCTCCGTTCAACTGTATGAGCGGACTTTCAAGCGATTACGATACTTTTTATTACTGGGCGATATCGTTCAGGTACGATATACACGATCAGATAAACGAATTTAAGGGCGTTAAGGACTCGGGGCTTGAAAAGGCGGCGCTGCTTTACAACCGCGGCGGCAGCTATGCGTATTGGATTCCCGCCAGAGGCGCCGTGAGCTATAAGCTGGAGCGTTCATTGGACGGCGGAAAGACATGGAGCGTAGCAGCGGACGGAATTGACCCGGATTCCGCGAACGAAAAGTACGAGCAGCTTACCAACGGTCTTATAAAATTCCACGATACCGAGCTTAAAAAGGGCGATAATTTCTGCTACCGCGTTACCGCAAAGGATGAAAACGGCAATACCTCCGTCAGTGACGTGTGCAATTCCGCCGATTTCTTTGTGGCGGAAAATCTGATTTCAGACCCCGGATTTGAAAGCGGAGTAATATCCACCGATTCGGCGGATAAGGCTGAGAAGTGGGTACGCGAGATAGGAACAGCCGATACCGGAAGCATAACCGAAGAGGAAAAGAATTCCGGTAAGTACGCTCTCAAAATAGATACCGTTAACGGCAAGCCGCACGGCTACGGAAACCTTTGCACAACGGTAAAGGTGAAAAAGGGAACTATTTACAAGCTGGAATTCTATGTAAAAATAGAGGAGGCTCAAAGAGACAGTACCGCCGATGAATACGGATATGTACGTCTTTACAATGCAAAAACCGGAATAACAATATACGGCGCCGCCGCATGGCTTTCGGGAACCGACGGCAAGTGGCAGAAGGTTTCCCTTACGGTGAATACGGGAGATATGCAAGAACTGGGCATAGGTATTTCAAACGGTTCCGCCGGCTGCCGTATGATAGGCTATTATGACGACTTCTCACTAACGGAAGTCAGATAGCATATAAAACAGCGGGCGGTAATCCGAATAACCGCATTGCCGCCCGTATCGAAAAAGAAAGGTGTTGTTTTAAGTGAAAAAAATCCTTAGTATTCTATGCGTTTTTTCCCTGATCCTCGGTATAGGGTCAATAAATCTTATGGCAAGCGCCGACAACTCCGAAAGTACAGAAATTGATTTTGTGCAGCTCCGCCGCGCCGAAAAGTACGAGAGCGGCGGCAAAAAAGGCGTAAGGCTTTATAAGGAGAGCGACTCCCAGTACGATATGTTTGTCGCCAAGACGAACCGCGAGCTTGAAAACAATAAAAAATACTTAATTTCAATGGATTATAAGAATAACAGCGCAGAGAGGATATGGCCTCAGATTACTCTTATGAATACCGACAGTATGGAGGGCTGGGGCGACAGCGGCTATTTAGGTAACGATCTCGGCCATCTGTACAGCGAATCCTACAGCGACTGGCGCAGGGTTTCGGTTACGGTTGATACGACGGGTGAGGTTGACGATACCCACAAATACCTTTCCTTTGCGGTAAAGGGACCGGAGGGCGTATCTAAGGTTGATTATGCCATTTGCAATATTTCCGTACAGGAAATAGACGGTGATTTTGAATTCGCTTTTTCGTCGAGCGGTCATTTCGGCTATATTGACGACGGCGAGCGGCAGTATGCGGATTATACCTGCCCGAATACATTTTACGTCGGAATAAGCTTCGGCGCGAAAATCAACGTTCAGCCCGCAAGCGAATATATGCTGATGTTTGACTACAAAAAAAGAGGCGGCTTTAACGGTGCGGCACAGTTTACAATCGACGGCGCCGCGGTTGCCGGTTTCTCCGCCGCCGATACATCGGAATGGCAGACCTATCAGGTAAGAATTAAAACTCCCGATACCGTAGCGAGTCAAGAGATTAAATTTTCCGCTTCAACGCTTGAGGGTGCATGCAGCTTCTCGTTTGATAATTTCCGCTTAATACCGCTTGACAGCAATAATATATATCCCTCGTATTTAAAGGATATGAGCTTTTATCAGACCGAGACCAACGAATACGGCTGGAAATTCGATACCAACGGCAGCAGCTATATAACAACCGGATTTGTAACCGATTACGTTTTGGAGCCGAACACAAAGTATTTGGTCACCCTTGACTATAAGTTGCCGTTTTCAACCTGGAACAAGGCAGTATATTTCGGCTACGGAAACGGAGCCGCGGATGGCAGCGGATTCAATTCAATGGACGGAAGAGTATTATCGTACATGGGTTGGTCGCAGACAAGCGAATGGACGGGACTTACAGCTGTTATAGATACGGGCTCTGCAATCGATTCCGAAAACAAATATTTCGGAATATGGGGTCAAACGGTCGGCGTGCCCGATTTTGCCTTTAAGAATTTAAAAATTCAAAAAATGTCGAGCGAGTATATTTTCCCGACATACCTGCGCGATATGGAATGGGACGCCGAAAACGGGGAGATTGCGTGGAAATTTGCCCCGAACGGTACATCATACGTTGTAACGGGATATACCACCAATTATGAACTCAAGCCGAACAGCGCCTATGCGGTGAACTTTGATTACAGGCAAACAGGCAGCAGCTGGAACGGCGGTAATGCGCTGAAATTCGGAGCGGCGTCAAATACGACCGACTTGGAGGGCCACGAAAGCGCGGCGTCTCACGCATTGGGAAGTTTGAACCTGGGCAATTCAGCTGACTGGAAAAATAAAACGGTCATTATTAAAACCGAAAGCATAGCGGACGGAACAAACAAATATTTGGGAGTATGGGGACAAACGGAAAATCTGCCCGACTTTGCTTTTAAGAACCTTACCGTTACCGAAATTGAGAATAATCAGATTATGCCGAAGTGGGAGAACCAGTTCACATACTCGTTTGACAGCGACGGCAAAATTGTTTGGAACCTTTCAAAAACCGCGGGCGCGGATGATTATTCATACATAGGCTTTACAACCGATCAGATACTTGAAAAGAATAAGGATTATGTAATAGCTTTCGATTACAAGTATCTTAAAAACGGTTGGCTTGCATGGTCGCTTGAGCCGCAGGCGGTAGGTAATTCCTTTGCGGAAAGCGCGATTAAGGAGCAAACGGATGAAAACCGTCAGACCCTTAACAACAGAAACCTTAATACTGACTGGGAGACGCGTAAGATTGCTTTCAGCGCCGCTGATGTTACTTCTGACAATAAATATCTCGCGTTTTTCGGAAAGGTGAATCCCGGTGCCGAGTATGATATAAGCATGAAGAACATTCGTCTTTATACCTTGGGAGATGTTGACTTCAGCGGTGAAATCGACACAACGGATCTTGCCGTACTCAAAAAAGATCTGCTCGGAGCGGATAGCACCGTTCAATTTGCGGATGTTAATAATGACGGCAATATTGATATAAAAGATTTGGTTCATCTTAAAAAAATGTTTACAAAGTAGGCTTTAATTGATAGAATTGCAGGGGTAGGGTGTTGATTTTTGCCCCTGCAATTCTGAAAATAAAAGCATATTGCGTATAACGGAGGCATGGCTATGGCTATTTTTACAAGAGCTATTTTAACCGAGGATGATTTTAAGCTCGACTGCGATTTGGGTATTAACAATGCCGGATACACTATGGCAAAATCCATAGATATTAAAACAGACCGCCCCAACGGACGGAAAGACTACCAAATGATATATGTGAAATCCGGTAAGGTATATATTACCTTTAACGGTGAAAGGCATATGCTAAAGCCGGGGCAGATTTTTTTGTATTACCCTGCCGAGCCACAGCTTTATGAAATGTTCGGAAAGGATAAACCCGAAATATTTTGGATACATTTTTCGGGTAATAAGGTTGACGAACTTTTGGAAAAAGCCGGTATAAGCGGTATGCACATTATAAATTCGAGGGTTGGCTATAAGCCGATAGAAACCGCGAGCAAAATTATAAACGAAATTCGCAACAGAGACAGAATGTATGAGGAACGCGTAAACAGCCTTTTCATAATGCTTTTGATTTATATAGGCAGAGGGCTGGAGAGTACAAATGAGAAAAAAACGGATAATTTATCCGAAAATATCCGTGAATATATAGAGGAGCACTATTTTGAGGATACCGCAAATTCGGAGTATGCAGAGCGTTTCGGAATATCGGAGTCCTCGCTGGTTAAGGTGTTTAAAAGGCGGTTCGGCGTCACGCCGCAGCAGTATAAAAACGATTGCAAAATAAGAAACGCGCAAAACATGCTTATTGTTACAAATAAGAAAATTTCGGATATATCAAGAATTGTGGGTTTCAACGATTCGCTCTATTTTTGCAGAACCTTTAAAAAGGCGACTGAAATGACGCCGGGCGAATACAGAAAAAAATTTAAAAATACCTGAAGAAATAGGTGAAAAATTATGACCGTAGCGTTTGATAAAACATTAAGCAATTACCCGAGATATGAAAACGAAAATAACGATTCGCCGCGTATTCAAAGGGCTATAAATGAAACGGCAGGCGGAGTTTTATATATACCGCGAGGAGATTATGAAATTGCGGAGCCTGTATATATTACGGGCTTTACCTCGCTGCTTTTGCATAAGGCGGCGGTTTTGACCGCCGTTTGCGAAATGGATTTCATTTTGATTTATGACGGCGAAAAACAGCTTAAAGAGGACAAAGAGGAAAAGTCGTGGCAGAGAATAGGAATGTTCATAAAGGGCGGCGTTTTTAACGGCGACGGAAAAGCAAGCTGCATGGCGGTAAGCGGGGTAAGGCATTTTACTCTCAGCGACATTATATTCATGAACGGCAAAAGGTACGGGCTGAGAACGGGCGAAACCTCAAAAGGCTGTGAAATAATAGCTAATAACCTATACTGCAAGTGCGATATGTCGGGTCTTGCGGGCAACATAGGTATAAGCTGCAATATAGGCGACAGCCACTACACGGACTGCATTGTGGTGGATTACACCGTGGGAATGGATATAACCGAGGGCTCCTGCAGGCTGACGCGCTGCCATGTGTGGGGCGGACTGTTGCCCGCGCTCACAGAGGGCGGAGTGCCCGAAATGCTTGAAAATTCAATATGCTTTAATATTCACGAGGAAAGCTGCAACGATACATATCTTGAAGACTGCTATGCCGATACGGGAAAAATCGGCTTCAGGGTAGGCAGCAATACAAGGCTTATAGGTTGCTCGTATCTTAACGCGCCGTATTTTGTTCTCGACGATATTGCGGTAATAGAGCATCATTGGGGCTATTTGCGGGTGGATTCCGGCTTTTTCCGCGTGTGCACCGAGCACGGCGTGCTTTACCGCGGCAACAACAAAAATGTTTCGTGGGGCGATAACTACATAGAGGGCAGAGAAATGTATATGCCGGAGAAAATCGGAGGATAAAATATGAAAGCTAAGGAACTGCATATTATAGCGCATACGCACTGGGACAGAGAATGGTATATGAGCTTTGAGGAGCATAGGGTCTATTTGGTGCGGTTTATGGATAAGCTTATAGAAACGCTTGAAAGCAAGCCGGATTTTCTGCATTTTCATTTAGACGGGCAATTCATAATAATAGACGATTACCTTGAAATAAGACCGCAGATGAGGGAAAGGCTTTTAAAGCTGATAAAAGACGGACGTATTCAGATAGGACCGTTGTATGTTTTGCAGGATGAATTTTTAACAAGCGGCGAGGCAAATGTCAGAAATTTGCTTTACGGAATAAAAATGTGCCGCTCTCTTGGTGCGGAGCCCGTAATGCTCGGCTATTTCCCCGACGCCTTTGCAAATATAGGTCAGATGCCGCAAATACTTGCGGGCTTCGGCATTAAATACGCCGCTTTCGGCCGCGGAATAAACGATGTGCAGTATAATAACACCGTTGACCCCGAGTACATTAATCCGTCCGAGTTAATATGGCGCTCACCCGACGGAAGCAGCGTTATAGGCGTTATGTTTTCCCATTGGTATTGCAACGCAAACGAGCTGCCCGAGGACATCGAAAAGCTCTCCGAAAAAATAGACGCTTTAATAGCCGCGGATGAAAGCTCTTCTAAAACGCCCTTTATTTTGGGAATGAACGGCTGCGACCACCAGCCGGTGCAAACCGATTTGCCCGAGGTTATTGAAAAGGCGCAGGCGCTGCGGCAGGATATTGAAATTAAAATAAGCGATTTCAAGGATTATCTGCCTTTGCTTGACGCTTACAAGGATAATTTTGAAACGGTAACGGGTGAGCTTTGCTCGCAAAATACAAAGGGATATTGCTCGCTTGTAGGCACGGCGTCCTCCCATGTGCCGCTGAAACAGTTAAATCATAAGGCTCAATATCAGCTTGAGCGCATAGCGGAGCCGCTGGATGTTTTTTCAAGGTATTTCACGGGGGTAGCTTACGGCGACCAGCTTTATTATTCCTGGAAAAAGCTTATGCAAAACCATCCGCACGATTCGATATGCACCTGTAGCGACGACGCGGTGACAGAGGAAATGAAGACTCGCTTTGCAAAGTCGATTCAGGTTTCTTCAACCGTTTCGGCGCTTGCGGCAAAGGCTGTTGTTAAAAATATCGGCTTTGATAAGAAATACGGCATTGTGATATTTCATTTTTCACCCTTTGAAACAACCGAGAAAATTTCAACCCTTATTGATTTTGAGGGTGAAAAGCCCGAAAATGTTGAAATAATAGGCGATAACGGCGCTCCCATAGCGGCGGACATTGAATACATAGGCAGGGAGTTTACATACGAGTTGCCGGAAGATAGCTTCCGCATACCGAAATATGTTCACCGTTTTAGGGCTGAATTTGTTATGAAAATGAGCGGTATTGGCTATAAGTGCCTTGAAGTGCGCTTATCAAAGCCGCAGGCCGAAAGTAAAATAACCGTGAATGAAAACGGCGCCGAAAGCAGCACCTTAAGGCTTGAAATATGCAATGACGGCTCGGTTACTCTGACCGATAAACGCAGCGGCAGGGTATACGCGGGGCTTAACACATACGAAAATGCGGCAGACCGCGGCGACCTTTACAATTTCAGTGAAAATACGGAGGTAAAGCGCACATATTCAAGAAATAATGCCGCGGAGTGGGCACTTGAAAAGCATGGCAACAGCTTTGCAGCCTTTAAAATAGTTTCCCAAATAGAAATCGACGGCGCGCTTTACCCGTTTGAAAGCCGCGTTACGCTTACAGAGGGTATTGACAGACTGGATATAAAAACCAACTTTGAAAACAAGTGCAAAAATCACCGTATAAGGGCGTTGTTCCCATCGCACCTGCAGGCGGATTACTCTCTTTCAAGCGGGCAGTTTGATATAACAAAGCGTAATTTAATACCCGGCGCGCGCTGGGAAAACCCCGAAAACTGCCATAGGACACATGAATTTTTTGCCGCCGAGGACGGAAAATACGGTCTGTTGATAGCGGCGCGCGGACTCTGCGAGTATGAGGTCATGCGCGATGAAGACCGCACAATGGCTTTAACGCTTTTGCGCGCCATAGGTCAAATAGGCGACTGGGGTTGGTTCCCGACGCCCGGCGGGCAGTGCTTAGGCGAGCATACGGTAGAATACTCGGTTGTGCCGTATGCCTGCGAATTTAAAAATGCCGCTTACCGCACGGGTCGCAGCTTTTCGCAGCCCGCGTTTTATACAGAGCAGCTATCCGAAAAGCGCGGGTCGGCACCGGCAGAGTTTACGGCTTTAAGGGCGGACTCTGCACGGTGTGAAATATCGGCCTTTAAGCCGGCTGAAAACGGCAGCGGTACGGTACTGCGCATATTTAACCCGACCGATACCGACGAGACGGTAAATATATATACGGATAATGCCGTAACCGCGGCTTACCTTGCGCGGACGGATGAAAAGAGAATTTCGGACAATCTGCTTAAAGACGGAGTTATCAAACTTACTGCCGCCGCTAAAAAAATAATAACAATAGAATTAACCTGAAAGAGGAAACAGCTATGGAGCATTTATTAAATTGGAAGGTCGGTTTTTGCGAAAATTACGGCGAGGAACCGAATAAATACTTTGCGGCAGCCGTGCCGGGAGCGGTACAGCTTGACTATGCTAAGGAGTACGGTCTGCCGGATTACAACAGAGGACTTAACTTTAGGCAGTACAGACCGCTTGAGGATCTGTTTTGGATTTATAAAACCGAATACGACGCGTCTAATCTTTCGGGAGATAAAAAGCTTTTCCTGATTTTAAACGGCGTTGATTACAGCTATGAGGTATATGCAAACGGCGAAAGGCTTTGCGGCTATGAGGGAATGTATAAAAGGCAAAGAATTGAGCTTACGCGCTTTGCGGGAAAAAATATTGAGATTAAAGTTATATTGCAGCCGGTTCCAAAAAGCGCCCTGCCCGGCGTGCATAAGGATACGCGCGACGAGGCTAACCAGTGCTGCAAGCCGGCGGTAAGCTACGGTTGGGATTTTCACCCGCGCCTTGTACCGCTCGGAATTTGGGAGGACGCATATATTCTGGAAACGGTTTGTTCCTCTGTGCCGCAGCCGAGGTTCAGCTATAAGCTTTCGCACGATTTGAAAACGGCTGATATAATGCTTGAATCGGGCGGTCTGCCCGAAACCGATTGGGAATTTCGCTCGCCCGACGGCAGCGTAATATTTACAGGGCGCGGCGAAAGATGCAATTTTACGCTTGACAACCCCGAGCTTTGGTGGTGCAGCGGCTACGGCGAACAGCCGCTTTATTCGTACACTGCAACAGTCGGAGATATAACAGTAACGAAAAAAATCGGTATAAAGCGTATTGAGCTTGTCAAGGCGGAAGGCTCATGGGGCGAGGGGCTTAATTATCCCATGACCCGCAATACTCCTCCGATTACCGTAAGGCTTAATAATACCGTGATTTTCGCAAAGGGCTCAAACTGGGTCTGCCCCGAGATATTTTACGGTAAATTGAATTATGAGCGCTACTTAAGCCAGCTGACGCTTGTGAAAAACGCAAATCTTAATTTCCTGCGCTGCTGGGGCGGGGCGGTTATAAACAAGGAAAGCTTTTTTGAGCTTTGCGATGAACTCGGTATTATGGTATGGCAGGAATTTCCGCTTGCCTGCAACCGCTACGATGGCACGGACAGCTATATTTCGGTGCTGAAAGAAGAAGCGGCGGCGATTATTGATAATATTAAGGAGCACGTTTGCCTAATGCTTTGGTGCGGCGGAAACGAGCTTTTCAACAACTGGTCGTGTATGACCGAGCAGGATAGGGCAATACGCCTTATGGATAAGCTGACGTTTGAAAAAACACCGGAAATACCGTTTTTACCCACCTCCCCCGTAATGGGAATGGCACACGGTCCGTACAGTTTTAATATGGTGGACGGCAGCGAGGTAATCGGCGTTATACAAAAGAGCCGCAACACAGGCTATACGGAATTCGGCGGCGGCGGTTTCTCGACAAAGGATACTCTGCTCAGAATAGGAGATATATCGGAGCTTGAGCCGTTTGATCTTAATTTTGATCTTAATAATGAAATTGTAAGAGAGCACGGAACACACGCTTTGTCACCCAAAATAGAATATTATTTCGGTAAAATAACGGATACCGACAAGCTTATAGAGTGCGGGCAATTTATGCAGACCGTTGTTCAGCAGTTTATTTTTGAAGAGGCAAGGCGGCAAAAGCCCTATTGCTCAATAGTGTCGAACTGGTGCTTTAACGAACCGTGGCCCAATACGGGAAACAACAGTCTTGTGTGCTGGCCCGATAATATAAAACCGGCGTATTACGCGGTGGCAAAGGCTTGCAGAAAGGTGCTTGCCAGCGCGCGCTACAGAAAATTTGTTTACTATGCGGGCGAAACGATTGATTTTGATATTTTCCTGCTTAACGATTCGCTTAGTAAGCTTGCCGACGGAAAGATTGATATTTACATACAGATAGGCGAAGGGCAGAAAACAAAGCTTATGAGCTGGGAGTATAAGGATGTGCCGATCTGCAAAAACGCTGTCGGACCGACGGTAAGATACGGGCTGCCGTTTGCGGAGGACGCGGACACCCTGCAAATTATATTGGAGGCAGGCGAATATTCTTCTAAGTATACGCTTTTGTACCGTCTGCCCGAAAAGCCCGCAAACGCACCGAAAAAGATGAACGCAATACTCGATGAAAACTGTTGAATTGCTGCTTGAAGAACCGAAAGGCTGATTATATAAATGACTGATTTTTTAACAACGGGAAAACCGGAATGGAACGAACTCGGCAGGCGCGTATCCGAATCGGGAACGGTTTTGCTGAAAAACGACAACAATGTACTGCCTCTTAAAGATAAGATCGTTGCAATGTTCGGAAGAGTACAGATAAACAGCAGGGGTTACAAATGCGGCGTGAATTTTGCCGACGCGTTTATTGAGGACGGCATAAGGCTTGATGAAGAACTTTTGACTGTATACAGGCAATGGACCGAGGAAAATCCCGTTATTACGGGCGGATATGTAAGCTACAGCGTTTCGTCATACCCCGAAATGCCCTTGAATGAGGAAACCGTAGGCAGAGCCGCAGAAAAAACGGATACCGCAATAGCGGTTATAGGCCGTACAAGCTGCGAGAATTGCGACATGCCAACGGGCAAGGGCGGCTTTATGCTTTCCGACGGGGAGGAGGAAATGCTACGGCAGATTTGCGGCAAATTCGGGCATGTTATTTTATTGCTTAATATTTCATGCTCCGTTGATCTTACATTTCTTTATAAATACGGCAATATAGACGCGGTTTTGTTCACGGGCTTTTTGGGTAAAAATTCGGCTTACGCCGTTGCGGATATTCTTATCGGCAAAATAAATCCCTCGGGCAAGCTGCCGTTTACAATGGCGCGCAGCTATGAGTGCTATCCCTCAAGCGGCCGTTTCGGGCAGCACGAGGGCGGACTTGTTCAGGACTACGAAGAGGACATTTTTGTAGGATACAGATATTTTGACACATTTTCCAAAGCGGACGATGTTGTGTTCCCGTTCGGCTACGGGCTTTCGTACACGGATTTTTCGGTCGGCAATGCCGAAAGCCGTATAAACGGCGACGCTGTTGAAATAAGCGCGGATATAACCAACGCGGGAAACGTACCGGGCCGCGAGGTTGCAGAGTTCTTTTTTTCAGCCCCGCAGTTAAAGGGCGGAGCTAAGCTGGGAAAGCCGTTTAAGGAACTGTGCGGCTTTGCGAAAACGCGGGAATTATTGCCCGGAGAAAGCGAAAGGGTGAAAATATCTTTACCGATTGAGCAAATGTCGTCGTATGACGACACAGGTGTGCTGGGCACAAAATCTGTATTTGTAACCGAAAAAGGCGAGTACCGCTTTTTTGTATCGCAAAACGGTAAAACCCTTATAAGCGCGGGCAGCTATTATCAGAAGGAGACCCGAATTACTTCACGCTGCCATAAAATACAAACGGAATTGCCCAAAAGGCTTCTTGCGGACGGAAGTTTTGAGGTTTTGCCGCAGAGGGAGTTTGTTCCCGGCAGACCGACAGCGCTGTCTCCGATTTCAAAAACCGCGATACCCGTTTCGGATTGTTCGTGCTCGGATATTCCCATAGAAAATACGCTTGCCGCCTTAAAGGCGGGGCAGAGCGTTACATACAGGCTGCTGCCGGGAATCTGCGGGCGGTATATACTGTCGGCGGGGGACTGCCGACTGAACGGGCTTTTTGCGTTTTCTTTGGACGGGTTGAGACTTAACTGCCCCGAAAGCGACAGCGGCGTTGAAATCACATTACCGCTGTCGGTATGCGAGCTGAAACTTACCGCGCTTGGAAATATTCCTGAAATAAAAGAGCTGTTCTTTGAAAAAATAACGGCTGAAACCGTTATAAAGCCGAACGGCAAAAGCGTAGTCGGCGCCGGAGATATGTACGAGGGCAGCTTTAATATCAACCTTGAAAACTATGCCGAAAAAGACGGCTCCACCGCCTGCTGCATAACAAACATTATTCAAAAGGGTATGTTTGCCGTGTATAAGCTGACGGTAGAGCAGGAGGGATATTACGGCGTTTCTTTCCGCTATTCCTACACCGGTGAACCGACGGATATAGGAAATGTTATGGCGCTTATGCTTTCAAATATAGTTTATCCCGTGGGCGGGGCGAAAATACAAAAAACCTGCGGTCCCGACAGCCGCAATTTTACCGATTCGGCCGCAGTGAACATTTTTCTGCCGAAAGGAACGGTATATTTCCGTATAGCGGCGTGTGTCGGTACGAGAGAAACTCCGTTTCCGGATATTTCGCAAATATCGTTTCAGCCGTCATCCGATACGCATAAGGCGGAAAGCATACCGCAAAACAGGAATACCGATATGGGCTTTGCTTACGAAACCCCGATATGGGAATTTAAGAATGTCAAGCCCGAGGGAATACAGTTAAAGGATGTATACCTTGACCCCTCAAAAACAGACGCTTTTCTTGAACAGCTGAGTAATAAAGAGCTTGCACTGCTGCTTTCGGGCGACCCGAAAAACGCGGTAATATACGGCGGAGTCGGCTGCACAAGCCCTATTCCCGAGAGGGGCGTTCCGCCCGTTCAGGCGGTTGACAGCCCAATGGACCTTTCGTTCGATTTTCCGTGGGCACCGCCGAGAAATCCCTCTACGCTGGTTTTAACCGCTTCGTTCGATAAATCGCTTTATGAGCATTACGGTGACGTAATGGGAGACGCCGCAAACGAATTCGGCGTGGGCTATTGGCTTGCTCCGGCAATCAATATTTTGCGAAACCCCTGCGGCGGCAGATGCCGCGATTACGCTTCGGAGGATCCGTATCTTTCGGGTATTTACGCAAAATACGTTATTGACGGGGTAAACAAGCACGGCGTTGCCGCCGTATTAAAGCATTTCTGCGCAAACAATACCGAATTTGAACGGCTGAAATCAAACAGTCGCGTTTCGGAGCGGGCGCTTCGTGAAATATATATGAAAGCGTTTGAAATCGCCGTTAAAAATACCCATGTTGCCGGTATAATGACCTCGTATAACAGCGTAAACGGCAGAAAGGTCTGCGTTGACCGTACCTTGGTTACCGATATTCCGAGAAAAGAGTGGAATTGGAACGGTGCGTTTATGACGGACTGGTGGAACGATACAAGGCATGTTGACGAGATAGCGGCGGGTCATGATATAAAAATGACCAACGGCGATATTGACGGCGTTGTGCGGGCTTTGGAAAACGGAGAGCTTACAAGAGAACAGGCATATACCTGCGCAAGGCGCGTTATCGGGCTTTTGCTTAAACTTAAAGCCGTGCGCGATTCGTTTTAAACAGGAGGCGTTATGAAACTGACAGGAAAATGGATAAGCCCCGCGGAAGATTACGGGGAAATATGCCCGCGGTATGAAAAAGGCTTTACAAGCTGCGGCGGAGAAATAGCCGAGGCGCGGCTGTATATTACCGCGCTGGGCGTTTATGAGGCAAAATTGAACGGCAGAAGGGTAGGGAATTTTTATTTAGCCCCCGGCTGGACCGAATACACCAAGAGACTGCAGTATCAGGCTTACGATGTTACGGACTGTATAAAAAAGGAAAACCTGCTTTGCGTTACCTGCGGAAAGGGCTGGTACCGCAGCAGACTGGACGCGCCCGACGCCGCATTTAACGCAAAAATAAAAAACAGCCCGCCGGGAATACTGGCAAGGCTTGAAATAACGTATGCCTCGGGCGAAAAACAGACAGTGATCTCGGATGAAAGCTGGTCGGTGAGAAAAAGCAAAATTGTCTTTTCGGAAATATATGACGGCGAAATATACGATTCTTCGGTTGAAACGGGTGGAGAACCGTCACAGGTAAAGGTGTTTGACGGACCCGACGACACCCTTATTCCGAATGAAAGCGTAACCGTGTGCGAGCATGAAAGGATAGCACCCGCCGACAGTATAATAACGCCCTCGGGGGAAAGAGTCATAGATTTCGGTCAGAACCTTACGGGAATACCCGAGCTTGAAATAAACGCCGCCGTTCCGCAGAAAATCACGGTATCGTTTGCTGAGGTGCTGGATAAAAACGGCAATTTCTACACGGAAAATTACCGCTCGGCAAGATCGGAATTTACGGTTATATGCGAAAAGGGCATACATAAATACAAGCCGCATTTTACATTTTTCGGCTTCAGGTATATGCGCATAACGGGCGACTCCGCGTATCCCGCCGAGGTCTCGGCAACCGCGGTTGCTGTATATTCGGATATAAAGAGAACCGGAAGAATAACAACCTCGGATCCGCTGCTCAATAAGCTGTATGAAAATATAATATGGGGTCAAAAGGACAACTTCCTTGATGTTCCCACCGACTGCCCGCAAAGGGACGAACGGCTCGGGTGGACGGGTGACGCGCAGGTGTTTATGCTCGCGGCGTGTTATAATTTTGACGTTAAGGACTTTTTCAAAAAATGGCTCAGAGATATGGCGGCGCTGCAAAAGCCTGACGGGCAGATAGGAATAATAGCGCCGAACCCCAGAGGAGACTCGATTCCCGGCGCCGGGTGGGGAGACGCGGCGACGGTATGCCCGTGGACGCTGTATGAATTTTACGGCGATAAAAGCCTGCTTGAAGAGCATTACCCCATGATGAAAAAGTGGGTGGATTATATCCGCTCGGTTTCGGGGGAAAACGGACTGTGGCAGGGCGGCTCGCTTTTTGGAGACTGGCTGGGTCTTGACGCGCCCGAGGGCAGCTATAAGGGAAGCACAAGACCTGATTTTATCTCGGCGGCATTCTATGCTTACTCAACCTCGCTGCTTGTGCGCGCGGGAAAGGCGCTCGGTAAGAATGTATCGGAATATGAGAAGCTGTATGAAAAGGTTGTTACGGGCTTCAGAAAAACTTTTCCCGAATACTTAACGCAGACCGAGTGCGCGCTCGCGGTGCATTTCCGTTTGGCGGAGGACCCCGCCGCGGCGGCAGATAAGCTGGCTGAGCTTATAGAAGAATGCGGCGGGCATCTGCAAACCGGCTTTATAGGCACGCCGTATCTGCTGCACGCGCTGTCGGATCACGGTCATGCGGATATTGCATGGCGGCTGCTTTTAAGGCGTGAATATCCGTCATGGCTATATCCGGTGCTTAAAGGCGCAACCACCGTTTGGGAGCACTGGGACGGTATAAGAGAGGACGGGGAATTCTGGAGCCCCGATATGAACTCATTTAATCACTATGCCTATGGCGCCGTTGCCGATTGGATGTATTCGGTTGCGGCGGGAATAAAGCCGTACCGTGAAGCACCCGGCTTTAAAAGGGTGAAAATAGCCCCGCACCCCTGCAAGGAGCTTGATTTTTTTGCCGCGTCGCTTGATACCGCTTACGGTGAAATATCCTCCGAATGGAAGAAGCAGGGAAATATGCTGCGGTATGAAATCACCGTTCCTACGGACGCGGAAATAGTAATAGGCAATGAGACCCACCGTGTAAACGCGGGGAAATATATTTTTTATGAAAAGGTAAGGTAGAAAAAATGAATACTATGATAACCGATTTCGGCGCAAAGGGCGACGGTGTAACAAGCAACACTGCGGCTATACAGTCGGCAATTGACGAATGCTTTAAAACCGGCGGGGGAACAGTTACCGTTCCTGCGGGAGTGTATGTTACGGGAACGCTGCGCCTGCAAAGCGGAACCGAGCTGCACCTTGAGCATAATTCGGTAATAAAGGCAACCGATGATCTGAGCGAATATAATGAGCTTAACGAGTATCCCCAAAATTTCGGGGCGCCGCGCGAAAAGTGGTCTTCGCAGCACCTTATTATCGCCGTTGAGAAAGAAAACGTAGGTATTAGCGGCAGCGGCACAATAGAGGGCTGCGGGGATTCGTTCTTCGGCGGCGAGCTGCACAGAATATCTAACTTCTGCTGGCCCGAAGGGTATTATGAAACTGCGGAGGGCGCACCCGATCGGCCGGGTCAGATGATTTGCTTTATTGAGTGCAGGCATGTCGGGGTCAGCGGTATCACACTGAAAAATTCAAGCAGCTGGAATCTGTTTTTGCACGGCAGCGAATATGTAAAAATAAACGGAATAAAGGTTCTTAACGAAAAGACCCATGCCAACAGCGACGGAATAGATATAGACTGCTGCCGCTATGTGACGGTTTCGGATTGCGTAATAGATACCGGAGACGACTGCATAGCGATAAGAGGTGACTCAGAAAGGCTCAAAAGTGAAAAACGCTGCGAATATGTTGCGATATCAAACTGCGTGCTTTCAAATTCAACCTGCGCCGTCCGTATAGGGGTGGGTATAGGAGAAATACACCATATAAACCTTTCGGGTATTATTCTTGCTAAAACGGGCGAGGGTATTACGCTGCAAACGGATTTTCGCAGGATCGGCAGCACGCATATAACCGATGTGAATGTAACGGGCGTTATAGGCGACGAGGTTGGCAGCCCGATACAAATGTTTGCCAACAATAATAAAATAGAGCGCGTTACGTTTTCGGACTTTCGCAGCAACTGCATGAATAAGGTTTATATTGAGGCGAAGCAGGATCATATTTCGGATCTGGTGTTCAGGAATGTGGATGTTTACGATAAAACCGCCGATTTTCCGCTGCCCGAAACCGCCGATGCGGAACGCGGGGAAAATGTTATGATTATAAGCGGCGTAAAGCGTTTGGTGCTTGACAATGTCCGTATTTTCGGAAATGACGACCGCCGCTGTAACAGGAAAGACGAGGCGGTAATATTTAACAGCTCGGTATTAAAAAATGATATATGCTTTATATCCGAGCGGGAGTGATAACAGCTGAAAAAGGCTTGCAAAAAATGCAAGCCTTTTTATATTTTTTGTAATCGGATATTTTAGACATATCGTCAAACATACATTTTGGCACAACGCCTTGACAGCATTCCGAAGACGGACTATAATAAAACGCAGATTTCAAGCGACCGGTATTCAAGCAGCAGCCGATTATCCGACAGGGAATAGGCAAG
>OIYS01000792.1_pt1 | contig 19174 bp, 16 predicted proteins | sample 1588271 | NCBI WGS metagenome assembly OIYS01 (sample SAMN03283286) | human gut metagenome | biome: human-associated habitat; material: feces | host: Homo sapiens | place: Peru | collected 2012
GAGGCGTGAGACGGTGCGTTTTGGGCTTATGGGGTTCGACTCTCTTTTGCTATAAGATTCCCGACGAAACAGGCATTATCGTCACCTTTTGCGGTAATAAGAATTTAAAAAGCATTGATTTAAGCAACAACGCCCGGACGAGAAGCATAGCGATAAACAGCTTTGCGTTCAAATACTGCACCGCGCTCGAAAACGTCAACATCGGTATTCACGCTTCCGACGACATATACGACCACTCCGTTATAGGATACCGCGCGTTTTTGGGCTGTACCGCGCTTAAAGAAATAGTAATCCCGTCGGCTGTCAGAGACATACAGGAGTCCCCGTTTGCGGAGTGTACGGCACTCGAAAAAATAAGCGTTGCGACGGCTAACGAAAAATACTGCTCGATCGACGGCGTTCTGTTCGAAAAGAACGGCTCCGATAAAAAGCTTTTAAGCTATCCCCCCGCGATTAAAAACGAATCCTACACCGTTCCCGACGGCGTAACGGAAATCGGATATGAAGCGTTTGGGGACTGTAACTATACAAGCGATATAGAAATCCCCGCCTACGTTACTAAAATGGGCGAATACGCGTTCGAAAAAGCTTCATCCGTAAAAGAAGTCGCCCTCGGCGAGGGAATCACCGAAATCCCCTCGGGATGCTTTAAGGATTCGAATTTATCGATTGTTCACGTAAGGGGCAAAATCACAAAAATAGGTCAGTATTCGTTCTCGGGATGCAAAATTACAAATCCCGACGCGATAATCAGCAACATTGCGGAAATTCCGATGGGCGCATTTGCATACTGCGAGTCTCTTTCCGATGTGCATTTCCCCGCAAATGTCAAATCAATAGGCTTTGACGCATTCAGAGAATGTACATCGCTTTCATATGTTAATTTTTCCGGCAGTACCGAAGCAAGAACGATAGACGGCTATGCGTTCGCCGACTGCACCTCGCTTGCAGGCGCATATATAGGCGAAGAGGTCGAGAGTATCGGCAATTCTGCGTTCTATAACTGCCCCGCTCTCAAATCGGCTGAAATCAGGTCGATGAACACCGAAATAGACTACTATGCGTTCGGATTCGTCAGCTCCGACGATGGATTTATACGTAAGGGCGATATCATTATCACCTGCCGTCTTAACAGTAAGGCGCATACTTACGCAAAGGAAAACGAATTTGACTACATTATAATCGACCACCCCTTAGTATGCGGTTCGGACGGTAAAGTTGTTTACAAAGTAATAAAAGAACCCGACTGCACACACCCCGGTACGCAAAGCGTATACTGTGAAAAATGCGGTCATCTCGTTGCCAAAAACATTGCAGTCGAGCCTCTCGGTCACGACGAGGAATACAAGCTTACAGGCTATCCTCCGACATGCACCGAGCCCGGACTTACGGACGGCACAAAATGCTCGAAGTGCCGTGAGACCGTCACCGAGCAGAAGCCTATTCCCGCAACGGGACACGGAGAAACGGAAACGATAAAGGGTTATCCCGCGACATGCACAAAGGACGGTCTGACCGACGGCGAAAAGTGTACCGTATGTCTCAAAATGACTGTCGAACAGAAATCCATCCCCGCTCTCGGACACGAATATAAGGACGGAGTCTGCACGCGGTGCGGAGCAAAAGAATCCGATCCCGATCCGATACCCAATCCGAATCCCAATCCCGAACCCGGTTCCGATACCGACGCTATGCTTACGCTTAAAGACGGCAGTAAGCTTGTTATTGACAATGAAAACAAGACCGTCACGCTTATTCCCGAATCGACTTCGGGCATGAAGTATTCCGAATTCAAGTCGCAGTTTACTTCGGAGATATCCGTTTCGGCCGGCGATGACGAGAACGTTAAAAACGGAACGGCGTTTACGTTTAACGGTACCGAATATAAAATTATAATCAAAGGCGACGTAAATTCCGACGGCAAGGTTACAGCCGCCGACGCGAGAACGATTCTGCGTATCGCGGCAAAGCTCGAAAATCCCGACGATATCACAAAATCTGCGGCGGATATAAATTCCGACGGCAATATTTCAACATCGGAAGCAAGAGATGTTCTGCGCTTCTCGGCAAAGCTTTCTCCGGTTATTTGGCATTACATTCCCGGAAAATAACAACGGAATAACAGACAACCGGACAATTCGGTAATCAGAACATTCTGCCGCGGCAGAATTAACACACAAGAGGTATATCTGCAGCCTGCACAGAAAAAAGACTTACCGACGGTGAAAAGTGCTCAGTCTGCGGAGAGATAATCAAGGCTCAGACCGAAAACATCGGCTTCACAAAAAATACAATGTTTAAAACAACACGCTGAAAACAGCGTCTCATCATTGTAAAACATAACAAAAACGGATATCCGAATCGGAAACGTAAAAATTCCCGTCTCGGATATCCGCATTTTTTATCATTTATATCAATCGTTATCGTTCGTAAAGCCCATAACCTCAAGCGGGTCTGACACAACACCGTTTACCCTCATTTCAAGATGAAGATGCGCCGTCGAATCGCCCTTCTCGCACGGTATTTCTCCGACATAGCCTATGCACGACCCTGCCGAAATAAGCTCGCCCGACTTACAGCTTATCGTTTGGGGCTGAAGTCCGCAGTATCTCGACGTGACTCCCCCGCCGTGGTTCATCTCCACGACAGTACCCCACACGGTATCGTCGTATACGGCTGTGACTCTGCCCTCGGCAACCGCCTTTACGCCGTCACCGTACGAACAGGTAAAGTCAATGCCCGCGTGGCTTCGCCAGTCGCCCATAATTTCATTGTAAACGGGCGTTTCTGCCGAATATTCGCGTAAGATATCCTTGCCCAACGGCAGATTATAATATTCGGGAGCCTTGCTCTCTGTCGCCGAGACAGTCTTTGCGCTCGTCGGCTCCGCCGTTGTTTCAGGCGAAGGCTTCGCTGTTGTTCGCTCGTCCTTTTCGAAATTAAGAGGCGTGTCGACCTGTCTGTTCGCGGTAGTCTGCGAGGTCGCCGGCAAAGTCGTAACCTCGTTGTCGGGCGGGGTTTTCAGTACCGAATTTGCAACTCCCAGACCTACGAGCGTTACCGCGGCGACGCACGAGGCGACGGCGGCGGTCAGCTTCTTTTTCGAATTTATTTTCTTTGAATTGTAATCGTCATTCATCATACGTACCGTTCCTTTCCGATAAAATTATGCCCCGTAAGGAAAAATCTATACGCAAAAACAAAAATGAAAGAAATTTATTTTTTCCGAACTGTCGATAAAGTACCTGAACCACGCCTAAAAACAATTATATATTGTCCTTTTAACCTAAAAAATTTTTTATCGATAATTTTGCAAACATATTTTTATTCTTATTGAAATGTCCCGAAACCTGATGATTTCGGGGCATTTGCGTTTTTCGTTTTTTTCTCGCTGCAATACTTTTGTACAGCGACGCTCTAAAAAAAACGAAATTCAGGCACATTCTCGCCGCGCTGTCAAAAAAATTTATTTTTTTACAAACAAACGTTTGCTTTTTTTGAAAATATGTGTTAGAATAGTTAAGAACAAAAGTTCGATTATTTTTTAACGGTGATATAAATGAAGGAAATCAACGCAACCCAGCAGAGAATATACGAATATCTTGAGGAGCGTATGCAGACGGGCTATCCGCCCTCGGTCAGGGAGATTTGTCAGGCTGTCGGACTCAAGTCAACCTCGTCCGTACAGGCTAACCTCGACGCGCTCGAAAGGGCGGGATATATCGAGCGTGACCCGATGCTCAAGCGTTCCATCCGTCTTGTTACAAACGGGGACGACAACGTAACGAACGTTCCGATTGTCGGCACCGTCACCGCGGGCATGCCCATCCTCGCTGTCGAGCAGATAGAGGGATATCTCCCGTACTCGGGACGCGTTTCGTCGGACAAACCGCTTTTTGCGCTCAAGGTTCGGGGCGATTCCATGATAAACGCGGGCATTTTCGACGGAGATATCATTGTCGTTGAGAAAACGCCGACGGCTTTAAACGGCGAGATTGTCGTAGCCATGGTCGAGGACGAGGCTACCGTTAAGCGTTTTTATAAGGAAAACGGTCATTTCCGCCTCCAGCCGGAAAACGACGACTATGAGCCGATTATCGTAAACGAGGTCGTAATTCTCGGCAAGGTCGTGTCGCTTGTACGCTATTTTTAACTTGACATAATCAAAATTATGGTATACTATATTATTGTATAATATATTATTTAACGGAGGTTATATCATGGACGCATTGGCAGTATTTTTTGACTTTCTCGGCGGTTTCTTCAAATGGCTCTCTATCTTCTTTGATAAACTGTTCCATTATAAGAATGAATCGTTTACAAAGTAAGAATTAAAAAAACGCGCAGTTGGGATTTTCCGGGCTGCGCTTTTTTTCGTGAACTGATTATATAATTCGTTTTATTGGTTAACTGCAAATGAAAAAAATCTCTTCCGCACAGATGTGCTCCGGTCCTCTTTTCGGACCGATGATACGATATACCATACCTATAATTCTCACAGGGGTTTTACAGCTTCTCTTCAACGCCGCCGACCTGATTGTCGTAGGTCAGTTCTGCGGTAACGTCTCCGTTGCCGCCGTCGGTGCGACAAGCGCTCTTATAAATCTGCTCGTAAATTTATTTATAGGTCTGTCAGTCGGCGCCGGCGTACGCGTTGCGCAGTCGCTCGGTGCGGGAAACGCCGACGACACGCACAGAATCGTTCACACGTCGATTCCGACTGCGATAATCGGCGGTATTATTCTCACCGTAATAGGTCTGTTCTTTTCCGAGGGGCTTCTCAGATTAATGGGTACGCCCGACGACGTTATAGATTTGTCCGCGGTTTACATGAAAATCTACTTCTGCGGTATAACGTCGGCAATGCTATATAACTTCGGCTCCGCAATTTTAAGAGCCGCAGGCGACACGAAAAGTCCGCTTATATACCTGACGATAGCCGGAGTTGTCAATGTTATATTCAACGTTATATTCGTCCGCGCGTTCAATATGGACGTGGCAGGAGTCGCGCTTGCAACGTCGATATCACAGACGGTTTCGGCGATACTCATTATTATAAAACTGATAAAAAGAGACGACGAATGCAAGCTGACGTTAAAGAAAATGAAAATCCACCTCACCGCTCTTAACAGAATCATGAGCGTCGGAATCCCCGCCGGCATACAGGGTTCGCTTTTCTCTATTTCCAACGTTATAATTCAGTCGTCGATAAACTCGTTCGGCTCGCTCGTAATGTCGGGTTGTTCGGCGGCTATGAGTCTTGAGGGCTTCGTTTATACGACGATGAACTCGTTTCATCAGACCGCACTCAACTTCACCGGTCAGAACTTCGGAGCAGGAAATTACAAGCGCGTGGGCAAAATCGCGGGCATCAGCCTGATGTACGTTTCTGTCGCGGGCATTGTCGCGGGCAGCGCGGTTTATTTCTGCGCAAAGCCCCTGCTCTCGATTTACATAACCGACTCGCCCGAGGCAATAGCCTACGGAATTCTTCGACTCGGCTATGTCTGCCTGCCGTATTTCCTGTGCGGTATAATGGATACGACGACCGGTATTTTAAGAGGCATGGGACGCTCCGTTTCTCCGATGATTATAACGGTTCTCGGCGCGTGCGCGTTCAGAATCGTATGGATATACACGATTTTCAGAGTCGAAAAATTCCACACGCTCGAATGTCTTTTCGTATCGTATCCGATATCGTGGATTCTGACGTTCGCGGCGGAATTTATACTGTTCTTAACGGTTTATAAAAAGTATGTCAAAAAAGAGCGAAGCGGAGGCTTGAAAAATGATAATGCCGTTTGCAAATAAAACGCCCGTAATCGACGAAAGCTGTTTTATCGCGGATAACGCTTCGATAATCGGCGACGTTACGATAGGCAAGGATTCGTCCGTATGGTTCGGTGCGGTTATAAGGGGCGACGCGGAGAAAATCATTATCGGAGAAAAATCGAATGTACAGGACAACGCCGTAATTCACTGTGACCCGAGGTATAAAACCGTTATAGGAAACAGTGTGACGATCGGTCATTCTGCGATAATTCATTCCGCCGAAATAGGCGATAACGTACTTATCGGCATGGGTGCGATTGTTATGAACAAGGCAAAAATCGGTAAAAACTCGATTATCGGTGCGGGTGCGCTTGTCACGGAGTCGACCGTAATTCCCGAAAATTCAGTCGCGTTCGGCTCCCCCGCAAAGGTTGTGAAGAAAACGACGCCGGTTCAGAATTTAATGAACAAAACAAACGCCTCGTCGTATGTCGGCGAGGGAAAGAAATATAAAAAAATAAAATAAATTCAATCAAATATTCGCCCTGCTGCTAAGTTAAAAAAGCGAACCGTTAATCCGCGGTTCGCTCTTATTATTTATAATTGATTTATAAATCTACCTTCGGAAGATTGTTAAGACTCTTCTCCAGAGCCTCGTCCGTAAGAACGGAGTCCTTCATAAGTCCGTCGTTGTACTGACCGTACGCGACCATATCGAAGTAGCCCGTGCCGGTAAGTCCGAACAGAATCGTTTTCTCTTCGCCCGATTCCCTGCACTTTAACGCCTCGTCGATTGCGGCTCTGATTGCATGACTGCTCTCGGGTGCGGGGAGAATTCCCTCTACGCGTGCAAACTGCTCCGCCGCGGCGAAAACCTCGGTCTGCTTTACGGTTGTCGCTCTCATATAGCCGTCGTGATAAAGCTGAGAGAGAATACTGCTCATACCGTGGTAACGGAGTCCTCCGGCGTGAATCGGAGAGGGCATGAAGCCGCTGCCGAGCGTGTACATTTTCGCAAGAGGGCAAACCATACCCGTGTCGCAGAAATCGTAAGCGTACTTACCTCTCGTAAAGCTCGGGCATGACGCAGGCTCAACGGCTAAGAAGTCATAATCCGCTTCGCCTCTTAGCTTCTCACCCATGAACGGGGAGATAAGGCCGCCGAGGTTCGATCCGCCGCCGGCACAGCCGATGATAAGGTCGGGCTTTACGCCGTATTTGTCGAGAGCGGCTTTTGCTTCAAGTCCTATAATGCTCTGATGAAGAAGAACCTGATTCAAAACGGAGCCGAGAACGTATCTGTAGCCCTCGTGAGTAACGGCGGTTTCTACGGCTTCGGATATAGCGCATCCGAGCGAACCGGGAGTATCGGGGAAACGCTCTAAAATCTCTCTGCCGACCTTAGTCGTTTTCGAGGGAGACGGAGTTACGTCCGCGCCGTACGTTCTCATAACCTCACGGCGGAACGGCTTCTGCTCATAGCTCGTCTTAACCATGTAAACCTTGCAGTCGAGTCCGAGATAAGCGCACGCCATCGACAGTGCGGTACCCCACTGACCCGCTCCGGTCTCGGTGGTAACGCCCTTTAAGCCCTGCTGTTTTGCGTAATAAGCCTGTGCGATAGCGGAGTTGAGCTTATGCGAACCGGAAGTGTTGTTGCCTTCAAATTTAAAATAAATCTTCGCAGGCGTATCGAGAGCCTTTTCGAGATTGTACGCTCTTACTACGGGCGAGGGTCTGTATGTTTTATAATAATCAAGTATTGTCTGCGGAATTTCGAAATACGCGGTATCGTTATCAAGCTCCTGCTTTACAAGCTCGTCGCAGAAAACGCCGTCAAGCTCCTCGGCAGTCATTGGCTTTAACGTGCCGGGATTTAAAAGGGGCGCGGGCTTGTTCTTCATATCAGCGCGGACATTATACCACGCTTTCGGTACCTCATCTTCGGACAAATAGATTTTGTAAGGGATTTTTTCGCTCATTTTCTTTTCTTCCTTTCCTTTTGCGGGACCGATAAAAAAAACTCCCGTCCCGCAGTTACATTTAATAACTGCCGGGACAGGAGATTAAGCTCCTGCGGTGCCACTCGGCTTGGCGGATATTCCGCCCGCTCTGCGTATGCTGTCACATACCGACCTTTTGTAACGGAGAGTCAGCTCCGTCTTGCCTACCGTCCGCAGATTAAAATGCGGATTTCCGCTCGCCCTCATAAGCCCATTCGCATATACTCCGACCGCCCCGCTTCCACCGTCCGGGACTCTCTGAACGCCGAATGTAAATGTTACTCACTCTTATTCAACGGTTTATATTTTGAATTATACACACTTTTTTCATAATGTCAATAATCTTCGGAAAAAATTTTCTCATTGAATTTTTATTCGTATGCATTCTGTTAAAATTATATGAAATTATTGACTTTGCAAGTTATTTTATTTATAATATCAATATTAATGCATACGGAGTGATTTTATGTCATCATCATCTAATATCAGAAAGCTGCTCGTTTTCTTATCGTGTCTTGCTTCTCTCGTTGTTTTATGCGCGGTTACGGCATTCGCGGAGGACTACGGTAACTTCAGATACATGAAGTCCGAGGACGAGTCTTACATAATCATCACCGGTTACAATTCGGACTCCGAAACTCCCGAGACGATTGATATTCCCGACGCTATCGACAATATCCCCGTTACGACGATATCCGACGACGCGTTTAAGAATAACGAGGCTGTCGGCGACGTGATTTTCCCCGATTCCGTTACGGATATCGGCACGGCTGCGTTCGCAAACTGCGATAATATCAAATACGTTATTCTCGGCAAGGGCGTTAAGACTATCGGCGCGTCCGCGTTCTATGAGTGTACGAATCTTGAAAGCGTTTATATGTTCGACGAGGTTGAGACTGTCGGCGCAATCGCGTTCAAGGACTGTCCCGCGTTAAAGAGCGTCAGACTCGGCGAGAAGCTTAAAACAATCGACAGAGGCGCGTTCTTTAACTGCAATTCTCTTAAAAACATAACCCTTCCCGCGTCCGTTGCCGAGATCGGCGACCATGCATTCGGCGTATTCCAGGACGGAAACGTCGTTTCTCCCGAAAACGGATTCGCGCTCATTTCGTCCTCAGACATCGCAAAATCATACGCTGCCGAGGCTAAAATCAATATTAAAAACGCGGAAACCTGCGAGCATGACGGCGAATGGGCTGTCGTCAGAGTCGCTTCCGATTCCTACACGGGTTATGAATTCAGAACCTGCACAAAGTGCGGAATTCTCGAAATCAAAGAAAATCACGATATCCCCCCCGTCGACGACACCGGTGCGGCGGTAAGCATCAGCGTGATATTCGTTTTGATTATCGCATTCGGTATACTTATGTTCTTCTATGTTAAGAAGTCACACAAAAGACGCGACAAGGCTATTGAGGAATATGCTAAGGAGCATCCCGAAGAAGCAAAAAAAGCGCGCGAAGCTGAACAGGCAAGAAAAGAAGCCGGAAAAGCTAAAAAAGCCGCAAAAAAGAATAAATAATTCAAAATCGGAGGCCGATATAAAACATACGGCTTCCGATTTTTTTCACTTGAATATAGTATTTTTATGTGCTAAAATAAAAATGCAAAAAAACATGAAAGGAATTTTGTTGCCATGAAAAAAATAACAGCAGTCATTCTCTCGTTTGTTATGCTCCTTGCGATGTGCGTTCCCGCATTCGCCGCGACGGGCGTTTCCGCAAGAGAGATAATGATGGGAGACCTTGATTCGAATAAAAAAGTCAACGCGGCAGACGCTCGTCTTGCTTTGAGAGTCGCTTCAAAGCTTGAAGAAAACAAGTACGACCCGAACGCATACGACGCCGACGGAAACGGAAAACTCACCGCAGCCGACGCGAGAATCATATTAAGAGTCGCAGCAAAGCTTCAGAGCTTCGACACGGGCTTCGACGCCGACGGAGTTCCCAACGTTATCAAAGCTTTCAAAACAGGCGTTTTCGATATGGACGCGACGATGAAAGCCGAGGGTACCGAGATGGATATGAAAGTTACGCTCGCTGAAAACGGCGTTTACATGGATATCGGCGATTTCCTCGAACTCGGAACTATCACGGGCGTTCTTGTTATTGATAAAAATTACTACGCAGTCGGCAAATTAAGCGACGGTACGCGCACCGCGCTCATGATTCCCGAGAATATGATAAAGGACATGGGCGAGGATATGGACATAGCCGGTATGGTTTCGGAGATGTCCGAGCTGTTTAAAGCCGATTTCGACACCGTAAGCGAGGCTAAAACCCCCGACGGCAAGGATGCAATATGTTATTCGAAAACCGGGGAAAACGGACTTTACTCCGCATACTATGTAGATTATACCGGCAAGCTTCTCGTTTTTGAGGGCGGAACAATAAACGCCGACGGTACTAAGATCACGATAGATACCGTTATCACATTCAATTCATTCTCGGGAACGATCGACAGATCAATATTCGATATCAACAGCTACGTCGTAATGTAAATCAAATCAATACAATATACGGCTCCGACAGGTTCGAAAAACTTGCCGGAGCCTATTTTTGTCAGAATACGGTTTCTATTAATTTATATGCCCCTGTCGGAGAGTATGTAAATGAATCCATGTGCTCCCCGTCGAAGAAATACCGCGTATCGGTATTCGTATTATCGCCCGAAAAGCAATCGACGATTATAAGCTTGACTTTCATTTTTTCGGGTATAATGCTCTTTATAAACACGCCCGCGCTCATTCCCTCGGCAACCCCCGGCGTTTTCTCCGCAAGCCCCGCGAAATTCGGCGTAAGCTCGACGAATATTCCATAGTCCTCGACAGAACGGATTATTCCCGGCACGGTCTCGCCCACGGTAAAAAGCGACGCGTTTTCGCTCCACGTACCGAGCAGTTCTTTATGTGTAAGCGAAACTCTGCCGAAAGAATCAATCGACTTAACAACGGCTTTGATGACCTGATTTACTTTTAATCTTACGTCCGGGTGAGGAATCCGCGATACGGATATCCCGTCAATCGGAAGCAGAGCGGAAATTCCGCATCCTATATCGCAGAACGCGCCGAACGGCTCCAAATGCGTGACCTTAGCCTCGATAACGTCGCCGGGACGAAGATTGTTTATGTATTTTTCACGGCATTCATCCTGAGCAAGCCGACGGCTCAACAGCGCGTAACGCCCGTTTTCGGATTCTTCTTTAATATCGACAACCTTAAAACATACGATTTTATTGACTCTCGAAATTATGGCAATATCGCGTGCCGTCCCCTCGCGGATTCCCTCGGCGCATTCTTCACGCGGGATAATTCCGCGCATGCAACCCAAATCGACGTGCAGATTGTGTTCGGAATCGCACAGGATAACGCGCGAGGACAGAATTTTCGAATTCAGCATGGCGTCCCTAACCGCCCCCGCAGTATAACATGACGGTCTGCCGTTTAGTCCCTCGGGCTTATAAATACTCATATATAAACTCCCTTTCTTGATAACCTTAAACCTCGTAATTAATGTATATGTGTTTCTTTCATAACATATCACAATAAGGGGCTTCACTTACGAAACGAATTGTGTTAAAATTAAAAGGGGTGATATAATGGACGTGCACGTAGGAGATATTTTGGAAATGAAAAAACCGCACCCGTGCGGCTGTAAGGAATTCCTGCTGCTGAGAGTTGGAATGGATTTTAAAATAAAATGCCGAAGCTGCGGACATGAAATCATGCTCCCCAGATCCAAAGCGGAGAAAAATATAAAGAAAATAACGAAAAAATAAGTATGAAATTTTCCTTTAAAAATAATTGTACCGCAAACCGAAATTAACCGGTTTACGGTACTTTTATTCTTATATTTTATAATCAGAACGTCGAACTCATATCCGACTGAACCTGCTCGACAACCGTCTTTTTATACGTTGAATTCTTGATTTTTTCCTGCAATTTCTCGTAGTAAAGATCTTCGTCGAACGGAATTTCGACTGTTTTGTCAAGCCATGACGACAAAAATGCCGCGTTGGAAATGGTAAGTCCGTTTATGCCCTCTCTGCCGTCGGCGATAAGTGGTTCTCCCCTTAAAAGATGAGCCGCGAACGCGTTGACAACGCCGACGTGCTGTTCGTTTTCACCGTCGGTTTCAACGTCCTTCCATTCGCATTTAATATTCGCAAATCCTTCGGGGCAATTCTTTAAATTATCGCTGATATTTTCTGCAAGCTCACACATTTTAATGGTGAAAGCATTTTTTTCGCCGTCGTGCTCGCATACGATTTTCGCTCTGTCGAGCGTTATTTCGAGTCTGTTCGTTCCTGGGTAATCACCCGTCGTGGTGATGAATGTGCCCGTCGCGCCGTTGGGGTACTCGGCGTAAATCGTTACGTCGTCCTCAACTTCTATATCGTGCCATTTCCCCTCGTGACATATCGCCTTAATCCTACAGGGCATACCGCAGAGCCACTGCCATAAATCAAGCTGGTGCGGACACTGATTGAGCATAACGCCTCCGCCCTCGCCCGCCCATGTGGCGCGCCATCCGCCCGAATTGTAATACGCCTGCGTACGGTACCAGTCGGTAATAATCCAGCTTACGCGCTTCATTTCACCGTATTCGCCGGATGAAATAAGCTCTTTAATTTTTCTGTAAACGCAGTTTGTACGCTGATTGAACATTATCGCGTATGTAAGCTCGGGGTGCTTGTCAGCTTCTTTAATAAGCTCGCGTACCTGCTTTGTGTAAACGCCCGCGGGTTTCTCGCTCATAACGTGAAGTCCCGAATTGAGAGCCTTAATCGCAATCGGCGGATGCGAATAGTGCGGAGTCGCGATAAGAACCGCCTCGCACAGTCCGCTTTCGATAAGCGAAGAAGCGTCGCTGAAGCAGACGACGGACGGAATCTGCTCTTTTGCATATTCGAGTCTTGCGGGATTGATATCGGCAACACAGGTTATCTCGACCTCGGGAAGCTTTGAGTCGGTATAATTCTTTATATGACTGCTTCCCATGTTTCCTACTCCGATAATTCCGAGTTTAATTTTATCAGGCATCGGTAAACCTCCAATATAATACATTATTAATTAATAATTATAAAAGCAATAAATCAATTTGTCAACAAACAATAATCCGACAGACAGATTTTTGTTTGCAGCAGTCAGCGGGCAGTGATTAGAAAAAAATTTATACCTTATAAATTATTTTTTTCCTCTCCATATCGTCGATACATTCCTTGACGTCACGTTCGACGTCCTGTCTGTCTGCGTCGTATTCTTTCAATATCGCGTTCACTGCGTCATCTGTTTCCTTCCCCTCGGCGATACAGTCGTAAATAATTCTCGATGTGGGATTGAGCGCGTAAATGCCGTTAAAGCCCTCTATCTCCTTAATCGGAACGAGGACGCTCTCACCCATTATATCCCTTAACGCAATCGAATCGGAAATTTTATATTTACTCATCATCCTTTACCGCCTGTCTTAAATAATTTATATTTTCATGATAAAATGACCGCGTTCTTCTGCACTGATATTCGGGAACAGCATCAAACCGTCCCGTCTCCGCCCTGCACGAAGCCGCGCACACGGAGCATATCGGCTTATATTTACATACCGAACACTCTGCGGGCAGGCGGATTTCCGCGATTTTTCCGCCTAATTTATTCCACGCCTCGATAAAAGAAGAATCCAGTAAATCCTCGTACGGCTCGTTCATCATTCCGCACGGCGAGAGCTTACCGTCGTACGTTATCCAGTACGAAGCCGTACCGGCACGGCACATTATTTTCTCTCCGCTCTCGTCCGAGCAGCCCGATATAAGACCGCCCTCAACGCGAGCAAGCGAGCCGACAGCTTCGGCTCTGATTCTGTAATGCTCCCTGTCGTAAACGAGCCTCTCACACTCGGCGGCAATCACGCCGGACATTTCGGGAGTCATTCTGTCGCCATCCGAAAATTCACGCCCCGAACGCGCAGGCGGGAACATGTAGCTTGCGCCCTCTATGAACAGATCCCGATTCCGGGCAAATTCATACACCTTTTGAATATCGCATGCGTTCTGCGGATTAATGCTCATATTAAGCTTGACCGCAATCCCCGCATCCAAAAGCATATCGACTCCTGCGTACGCTTTTTCATAAGCAGAAGAAACGCCCGTGACCTTTTCGTACGTTTCACAGCTTGCGCCGTAGAGAGTGACGTTGACCCTCGCAGGCGGATACTCTTTAAATAAATTTATAATATCACGATTTATCAGCGTGCCGTTCGTGTTTACGCACACCGAAATTCCGAGTTCTTTCGCTTTAATATAAATATCCCGAAAATCCGTGCGGATAAGCGGTTCCCCGCCCGTTATCAGCAGAAGAAGCGTCCCCGCCTTTTGCAGTTCGTTTAATATGCCGAATATTTTATCCCTCGGCATTTCGCGTTTTTTCGCTTCTGTGCAGTCCGATGTATGAATGTAGCACATACGGCAGTTTAAATTGCACCTCGGAGTGATTTCGAGCGTTCCGGACAACGGAGTTCGGTTTTTTGAGGCGAGCGCAAAGAGATGTCTTAAATACGGAGGTTCCGTGCTTTTCATTTTATATCCGCCTTACTTGTTGAATCTATAAACGACTTAACCGCATTGACCGCTCCCTCGCCGGGCAGACACTTCAGACTGCACAACGGGACGTGTGATATGACATCCACGCACAGCCCGAGAGCGGTATTCTGATTTTCACGTCTGAAAGTGTCGAAAACGGCGCACTTCATAAGCGAAGCCATAGCGTCGACCGCTCTTAATTTTGTGATTTTATTCTCTTTTGCCTTTATCGGAAACGCGATAAGTTTTACGGGCAGATCGCGGTCAAGACATTTTCCCGACGTTCCCGCAACGGGCAGACTGCCCGCATAAACCTGTCCGTCTTTTAAATATACGAAGCACTTGTCGCCGTTTACCGTCACGGCGTTTTCATGTTTTTCCCACAAATCCGCCTGCGTACTCTTGCCAGCGCCGGACAGCCCGGAGAAAAGCAGAGCCTCGCCCCCTATGTCGCAGTACGAAGCGTGGAGCATAAGCCGTCCGAATTTCAAAAACGCGCCCGGCAGATCCATAACCCGAACAAGATAATACATGTCAAGTATCGTATCTTTGTACCCCTCGTCGATTGTCAAAGTGTAAGAATCGGATGAATCATACGACAAATCGGCGTAGAGCTTGTTTTTGGCAATATCAAAAAAAATCTTATGATAAATGCCCCTGTAATCGGCATACGAATACGACGAATCGGGATTTTTCACTCCCTTTTCGGGTATACTCTCCAATTTTGCCGTCTTAATTTTGTAAACAATGTCGGCGCGCACGTTTGATTCGCATAAAAACACGGGCGAATGTCCGCTCTGTTTAATATCCGTATCGCTGTCGATTCTGACGTAAACACCCGCGAATTTAAAATCAAGAATCATAGTATCACCGTTATAAAATCAAACGGCGGGGACATAAAGATGCCGTCCGCCGTATAACTGTCTGTTAAATTATGCCCAGTTGAACGTCCATTCCTCGTTCTGCTCGCCGGTAAAGCCGACGGTAGCCTTGATAAAGCCCATACTGCCCGAACCCGTTACGGCCATGGGAAGTCTGTACTTAATGCTGACGATTCTGTTATTTGAATCAATCGTCGCGGTGACGGACGAGCCCGTATAGGTAAAATCGCACGCGGTGATTTTAACGGAGCCGAGGTCGAGATTGTTAAGATTAAGATATCCTATAACGTTGCTCGTGTACTGCGGAACGGGAGAATCGAGAGTCGTTTTCTCCTCGACAAGAGTCACGTTTATAACCGTATTCGTTCCGTCGGAGGAGGCGGAGGCGGAAGCCACGCCGGCCGCGGGAAGAGAAAAATTCTTGTCAACGGGGGGAATCGAATTGAAGGTAATGCTTTCGCCCTTAGCGTTGGTTCCCGCGCCGTTTGTGAACGTAATGTCCTCCTCGGTCGGCTTGGTAAACTTATCTACGAGCGGGGTTATGATATTCTTGACGGTGTTTCCGCCGGGGCAGTCCGTAATTTCGACGGTGATACCCTCTTTATGGTGAGCGGTGCAGCTGCCCGTGCTTGATTTGGTCGTGTTCATGGCAAGAGTCAGCTTATCGAGAATCTGCTGTGTGTTCCACGACGAGGGATCGCCCTCGGGAGAGGCGGCAGGAGTCTGAGCCTGATTTGCATTATCGGCGGGAGCCTGAGCCTGGTTGTTTGCATTCGCATTCTGATTCTGCTGAACCTGATTATCGGCGGCGTTCTGCCGGACGTTGGGGGTCTGAACATTATTGTTCACATTTCCCTGCTGAATCTGTCCCTGCGTACCCGTTTCGGGCATGAAAATGAGATAAACGCCCATGCCCATGAGAATAAGCGAGAACACAAGACAAATACTTATAATAGCTTTCGATCCCTTTGTCATATTACTATCACTCCGTTATTTTGCGTATAAAAGATTTATTTTCGTCTTTTATGTCTTTTTATAATAGTCTATCATAATCTAAAAAATATCTCAACATATTTTTTTTGTTAAAAACTATCTCAGTGTATAATTTTTTATAAACAAAATATGAATTTTTATAAAAAAAGTAGAATTTGCTTATAAAAACGCGATAAAAGTTGATTTATTGACGACAAATTGTTAAAATATTAACAAGCAGGAGATGATTGTACATGACTAAAGTCACAATAATAGGAACCGGAAGCGTCGGTTCGACGATCGCATACACAATGGCAGTGCAGGGCATAGCCTCTGAGATTGTAATGATAGACATAAACAACACAAAGGCGTCCGGCGAGGCGATGGACATAAATCAGGGTACGCCGTTCATGTCCCCGGTAAAGGTTTACGCCGGAACCTACAGGGACGCAATAGCCTCCGACATAGTAATTATAACATCGGGAATCGCAAGAAAACCCGGACAGACGAGACTTGATCTTACGAGAACGAACGTCGGGATATTAAAAACCATATCCGCACAGATAACGAAGTACGCGCCCGGCGCGATTTATATAATCGTCAGCAACCCGGTTGATATTCTTACTTATGTATTCAATAAAATATCCGGAATCCCCGAGAACAGAATCATCGGTTCGGGAACGATACTTGACACGGCGAGACTCCGCTCGAGAATCGCGGATTATTATAATATAAATAAGCAGAACATACACGCCTGCGTTTACGGCGAACACGGGGATTCGTCCTTCGTTCCGTGGTCTATGTGCTCGATATCCAATATTGAAATAGACAAATACTACGACTGTCTCGAGCTTAATAAGGACACGCCCATACCGAGACTCGACTACAACGAGGTTGAGAATTATATTAAGAAGTCGGGCGGAGAGGTAATATCGAAAAAGGGCGCGACCTTCTACGCCGTCGCAGTCTCCGTATGCCATATTGTAAAATGTATTTTCTCCGAGGCGGACACGTCGATGACCGTTTCGTCTATGATGCACGGCGAGTACGGAATCGAGGACGTTGCACTGAGTATTCTGACAATCGTCGGCAAGAACGGAATAATAGGAAAAATCAAAACTCCCCTTACCGAGGAGGAACAGGCAAAGCTCCGTTATTCGGCTGACTGTCTGAGAAAAATTATAGACCAGATAGAAATATAACATCAATAAATACGGCGGATTCGCATGAATCCGCCGGCTTTATTGTTTCATTGGTTGGTGGTCAGTTGTCAGCAGTCAGAAAAGATTTTGTTCAAATTTCTATGATAATTAAATTAAAATTATTGTAAAAATTTGAATTGTGACGCATGTCTTTCCACCCCGCATATTTTGTTTATGCATTATAATAAATTATTGTTTACTCCGCAAGCGAGTTAAAAAATTCCTCATATGAATCGACGGCTTTGTATGAATCGACATTTTGCATATTGTCGGGTATTTTCGAATCGAATCCGTCGCATATAATACTCTCCAAAAGACGCGACTGCGCGTCGTATACATTTATCTGTGCAACGGTATCGTTTACGTAATAAACTCTGTCGCTGTAACCGTCCGAATACGTAACGTCAAGACAGAATCCCGCTTCGGAATCGATCGTCGCCGCGTACAGTTTATAATCCTTAACAAGCGACATATCGAATATCTTTAATTTAAAGTCATCGGCAGTCATTCCGAGAGTCTGCATAAGCTCGTTCGTAACCTCAAGACGCGTCGAATTCTTGACGTTAACATAATAATTCTTTCCGCCGAATGAGCATACGCCTATCTTAACGCCGTTCTTATCCTCTGTCATAAAGTGGTTCGACCCGTCGACGGCAAGAGAAAATGTATCGGTCTCACCCGTAGACACGGAGTAAATTTTTCCGCTTAAATAAAAATGTCCGTTTAAAAATGATGTAAGAACGTCGGGCAGCGCGGACACAGAAACCGTCTGATCGGATTCGGCAATATCGTGACCTCCCGCAGATTTTAAGTCGGGGATCGTCGTTTCGGCTTTATTGTCGTTATTTACGGCGGTCTCAGCGTAGGACAGATCACCCTTACCCGTAACAGTGCCGATTCCGTTCGGTTTTTTATTCGAATCGGGAGAAACGAGAAGTATCACGCCCGCGGCGGCGCAGACGAGTGCGACAACGGCGAGAACGATAATAAGCACCTTTTTCTTCTTACCGCCCTTTTTTGCACCCTTGCCCTCGGACTGAACGGACAAAACCTGCGGACGAGACTTTTTGTTGACCTCGCCGTAATTAACTTTTACTACCTCTAAAGTAATTTCCGTGATTTCCTCCGAACCGATCGGATAAAGCTCGCGCGCGGGACATACCTTACCCGCCTCGCCCTCGATAATTTCCGATGTAATTTCTTTCGTCGTTTCCTCGCCCGAAACACTGTATTTAATACGGATATCGGCGGACGAAACGCTTTTATCCGAAATATTTTCAAAAACAAGTCCGACCGACGTTTCGTTCGTTTCGGTGTTTTTTATAAGCTGATACTGCTTTATAAATACGCCCTCGTCCGAATCCTTTTTGGAAAACGATTGTGTGCGTACGGTTTTAAAATTATTCTGCATAATATCACCCGATTCGATTGTAACATATAAAACGTGGAGCAGTCAAGAAAACAAACGATAATTTACACTCCAAAACGCAAACATTCTTTTTCAGTCTCCCGGACTGTTTTCTTAACGCCGCTCACCCTCTCGGGGTTTGAATCCCTCCGCCGAATTCCAAATAAACATCCCCGCTGCCGCGGGGATGTTTTTTATGAAAGTAAAGACCTGTTTTGATACCAAATTCACACGGCACAGACCTTTTATTAAATGATTTACCCACCGTTAAAAGGTATAAATTGAGGAACTGCCCGACCGGAGGATAAGACTATCAATAGTGTGCAATCCCGCAAGAGCAGGTTTTGTTAATTTTAAACAGCTTCC
>OIYS01000793.1_pt1 | contig 19157 bp, 21 predicted proteins | sample 1588271 | NCBI WGS metagenome assembly OIYS01 (sample SAMN03283286) | human gut metagenome | biome: human-associated habitat; material: feces | host: Homo sapiens | place: Peru | collected 2012
GGTGCTTCTTTTGTCTATTTTCTATGTATCATATTATCTATATAGACAATAGTGACAAAAATAATCATAGCAAGTGCTACAACTGATTCCACTACTAAAACCTTAGAGCCCCCTAAGAAGTAAAAAAGTTCTTTCATCATAGACGTCACTCCTTTCTCTTAGGATTACTAAGATTTCGGAGAGAAAACACCGATTAGGCATTACCTACATAATAGTATCATATTTGTACTAGATAGTCAATATAATTTTAGCATTTTTACTTATATTTTATATACATACATATGTATTAATTAACTAAAAAGCATTGCTATTTTTATTAAAATATAATATAATGTATATGAAGAGAAAATTACTCATAATAAAAATGGGTAACACCTAGTTGTGAAAGGTGTTCTCTCCATTTTCTAAAATGAAGGCACCTCTATAATTATCAAGAGGAGCCTTTTTTATCTCTTATTTCTTCTATTATCTAGTTAGATAATAGAATATTATATAATATACTAAATAGAAGTATTCATTTAGTATATTTTTTATTATATATAATAATTATGAGAAAGACTTATAATTAAGGCTTTCTCATACATCAATAAGACCTATTCATAGGGCTTATGATGAAAACAAGATAAACCTTAGGTTATCTTGTCCACTCAAACTCAAAATCAAATATTCTAACAATATCTCCCTCTTTAATACCCATACTAATAAGTTCATCATCAATACCCATTCTTCTAATCTTATTAGAAAATCTCTCATATGCTTCTTCAGTATTAAAGTTAGTCATTCTAAATAATTTCTCTACAGCATCTCCCTTAATAACATATACATCTTTATCTTTAATAATAGTAAAAGGTTTCTCTTTCTTAAACTTATATAAAACATGACTCTCAACCATATCTTCATCATATAAAGAAGTATCCTCTATTTCTTTAGTTAAAGAAGATAATTTATTAATAACTTCATCTAATCCATCATTAATTAAAGCAGTAACCTCAAAAATATTATCATTTTTAATCTTCTTCTTAAACTCTATCAAGTTCTCTTTAGCCTTTTCACCATCCATCTTATTAGCAATAATAATCTCTTCTTTAGTAAGAAGTTTAGGACTAAAAGATTCAAGTTCTTTTCTTATAGCAACATAATCATCATAAGGATTTCTCCCTTCAGTACCAGCCATATCAATAACATGGGCTATTATTTTAGTTCTCTCTACATGTTTTAAAAACTTATGACCAAGACCTACTCCCATACTAGCCCCCTCTATTAAACCAGGAAGGTCCGCTACTACAAAAGTATTATCACTAGTCTTAACCACTCCCAAATTAGGAGATAAAGTAGTAAAATGATAGTCTGCTATCTTAGGATTAGCATTTGATATCATAGAAAGAATAGTACTCTTACCAACCGAAGGCATACCAACTAGTCCAACATCCGCTATCATACGAAGTTCAACTTTAATATTTCTAACTTCACCTGGCTCACCATTCTCAGCATATGATGGACAAGGATTACTACGAGAAGATAAACTTACATTACCTCTACCTCCTCTTCCACCATAAGCAATAACAGCCTCTTCACCATTCTTAGTAAAATCAGCAATAATAGCATTCGTATCAGCATCCTTAACAGTAGTTCCAACCGGTACTTTAACTATTAAGTCCTCACTATTACTACCATATTTATTTTTACCTTCACCATTCTCCCCATTATTCCCTTTTATCTTCTTTTGATATCTTAAATCTATTAGTGTCTTAAGACCTCCATCAGCCTTAAAGATAATGTCTGCTCCTTTACCACCATTACCACCAAATGGTCCACCCATTGGTACACAAGCCTCTCTTCTATAGGCCATACATCCATTACCACCACTACCTGCTTCTACTCTTATTAATACCTCATCTACAAACATATTATCATCTTCCTTCAAACCTTACCTTAAATATTACAACCAATACTAATATAATAATTAACATTATATATATACCACTTACCCATAATATTCTAAGATAATTTATTTTCTTTTTTTCTTTTCCCATCTTTAACCTCTTTTATTTTTACTATTATTTTCCCAAACAACTCACTCAAGAAATCTATTACATAAGTATCTATAAAAGCAAGAACAGCAATAAAGATAATACTTACTATATCAAACTTTGAGACTAAAAACAAGTCTGGAAGTAAAATTAATAGTTCAAAAAATGAAATTGAACAAAATAATAGTAATATTTTTCTCCATAAATTAAGTGGTTTACATATAGTATATAAAAGTCTTAATGTTATAAATCCAGTTAATGATACCACTACTAACCTATACGAATCAAAACTTTTACTAAAAATACCACAAAACATTATTATTAAAAAGATATTAAACATCACAGTTATACCATTAGGTACAGCATTACGAAATACTTTAGCAATAAAATCTTTATCTACTTTATTATAATTTGGTTCTAGTGCTAAAAAGAATGACGGAATACCAACACAAGTAGCACTAATTAATGATAATTGTATTGGATAAAAAGGATACTCATGTGATAACCCTATTGATAATAAACATAATAGAAATGAATATGTTGTCTTTATCAAATACATAGAGGCTACTCTCTCTATATTATTCACAACTCTTCTTCCCTCATTTACTATACTAGGAAGTACTCCAAAATCATCAGTTTTCAAAACAACATCTGCAACACTCCTAGCGGCACTTACTCCACTTCCTAAAGCAATACCACAATCAGCCTCTTTTAGAGCAAGTATATCATTTACTCCATCTCCTATCATACCAACAGTACTATCTTCTTTCAATGCTTTTATTACCATTTGTTTTTGACTAGGAGTCATTCTACCAAATATTGTCTTCTCTTTTACTACTTTTTGTAATTCATTATAATCATTTGGTAAATCTTTACCCTCTATATATCTATCATACCCTTCAAAATCTAGTTGTCTTAATATATTAGATACTGTACTAGGATTATCTCCTGATATTATTTTTATTTCTACATTCTGTTCCTTAAAATATCTTAATGTATCTCCAGCATTACTTCTTATATTATCTTTTATTACAATAAAAGAGATTACTTCTACTTTACTTTTTTCTTTAGCAAGAGTAATTATTCTATATCCCTTCTCAACATACTTAGAAAGTTCTGGATAATCTTCTATCTTCTTATCAGTAATATACTCTAACGCACCTAAATAATATTTTACCCCTTCAATAGTAGTAATACTACACTTTTTAAGAGAACTAAATGGTACTCTATCTTCTACTTTCAAAGTAGTCTTTACCCCATATTTATTCTTCAAGGCTTTATCTGTTGAATTATTTGCTTCTAATGTATTTATATTTGCTATTATCTCTTCTATATCATCTTTATTATTTAGTTTTATTAATTCAACTACTTCCATTGTTCCATCGGTTATAGTACCTGTCTTATCTAAACATAATATATCAGTACAAGAAAGTATCTCTATACCATGAAGTTTCTCTATAATAACATTCTTCTTAGCCATCTTAACAACACCTGCTGTTAAAGCAATAGAAGTAAGAAGTACTAATCCCTCTGGTATCATTCCTATTATACCTGCTACTGTAGATAGTATTGCTTCGTTATATGTTTGTCCACTATAAAAGTACTGACTTATAAATAATAGTAATCCCACTGGTACTATCATAAATGTAATAATTTTTAATATTTTATTTATTGTATTTTGTAAATATGACGAATTATCTTTAATACTTGTTGCCTCTTTTATCAAATTACTAGCATAATTATCCTTACCTACACTTATTACTTTAGCATAAGCATTACCACTAGTAACAATAGACCCTGACATTATTTTATCATCTTTTCTTTTAATAATAGCATCAGATTCACCAGTAATTACCGATTCATCTACTTCTAAACTACTAGATTTTAAAATAATCATATCAACAAGAGCAGACTCTCCAGTAGATAAATATATTACATCATCCATTACTATATTCTCTTTTGGTATCTCTTCTTTTTGACCTTCTCTTATTACTGTTACCGTATCTTGCTCAGTTACCTTTAATTTTTCTAGTATTTTCTTTGATTTAAACTCTTGATATATAGCAATAATTGTATTAACTATCATAGTACCCGCAAACAAAGCATTCTGAAGTGACCCAGTTGTTAACACTAATACCACTAATGATATATTTAATATATTAAATAATGTTATTGTATTAGAAAGTATTATTTGCTTATTAGTCCTTGTATATTTTACTTTATCTTTATTACTTAAACCATTATTCTCTCTATATTCTATTTCTTGTCTATTCAAACCTTCCATAGTTCCTCCTAGTTAAAAAGGACTTATTAATGCCCTTATTTTCTATAATAATAAACATTACTATCCATTTCAGGAAAAGCCATAACACTTCTCGGATCAAATGAATAGTTATTAAAGAATGCTGCATGATGACCACTAGCCATTCCTAAATGTAAATGAGCTCCAAAACTTACACCAGTATTTCCAACATAACCAATAACATCATCAGTTGTTACAGTTTTACCTTGATACATACCAGAAGCAAAACTACTCATATGCATATAAACAGTAGTATAATCTACTCCATTAACATTATGATAAATATAAATAGCATTACCTCCTCCAGATATCCAACCAATACGAGCAATAGTTCCTTTAGCAACAGGATATATAGGAGCACCATATATATCAGGATGCCATAAATCTATACCATGATGGTAACCACCAATATTAGGTCTTTCACGATCATAACCAGTATAGTCATCACTAACAGTAAGATAACTAAGTGGATATCTCCATCCAAAAGATACTGGCGTTGTCAAACAAGAACTAACATCTTGATTTAACTTACAACCAATTTTTTCATAGTAAGCAATCTCTTTCTTATAATCACGAATATCCTCTTCAATCGTAGATCCTTCTTTATCATAATATTCAGCATTTGATTTTAAAGTAATCATCTTACTATTTAACTCACTACTCTTAGTCTCAAGAGTACTCTGTTTACTAGCAAGTTCTTTCTTTTTATTTTCTAAAGCAGTAATCAACTCTTTTAATTCATCCATTAATTTAGTATTATAATCAGTAAGCTGTGATACTACTGAATATCTATATATAAAATCCGTATAAGAATCAGCTTCAAATAAATATTCTAAGTAAACATTTTCTCCATTAGATACTTGAAGAAACTTAAGTAACTCATCAGTTTCTTTGCTCTTTTCTTCTATTTGTTTTTGACTACTTATAATATCATCTTCTGATTTCTTTATATCACTTTTTATCTCTGATATACTAGATATTATTGAAACTATCTCATTATTTACAGCCTTAATTTCATTAGCATTCAACTCTTTCTTACTTTGGTTATCTGAGTATTTCTTTTCTAAGGCCGCTAACTCATTTTTTAATTGCTGAAGTGTTTTAGCTTCTACTTTATAACTAGGAATAAATATCATAACCATTATTATAAATATAAATAATTTCTTCATTCTATCACATCTTCCTAGAATAATTATATATTAAATGAATGTTTTAGTCAATAATTTAATTCTATATTAATATCTCTTTAAATAACTACCTGAAGCAAATGGCACTAAATTTCTTGGATTAAAGGAATTAGCATTAAATCTGCTAACATCATTACCAGTAGCTACGCCAAAATGTAAATGACCTCCACAAGTACAATAATCATAACCACCCTTACCAGCATAAGATACAGAACACTGACTAGGATTCATAGCACCAGTAGTTAATCCACCAGTCAAACCAACGACGGTATTAGTATCAACAATATCATCAACATTAACCTTAATTTCTAATAAATGCATATAAACAGTAGTATATGGAACACCATTAATAGTATGATAAATATAAACCATATTACCACCACATGAACCCCTTCTTACAATATAGGCAACTCTTCCTTTAGCTGCTGCATAGGCATAAGTTCCTTCACTTGCTCCTAAATCAATACCACGGTGTGAAGTGCCACCACAACCAATACAATCAGTTCTAACTACTTGATATTCACTAGTTACCCAAGCACTAGCAAGAGGTAATTTCCAACCACTAGAATTAGGAATTGTAACACAAGAATTAATATCTTGATTTAATTTACATCCTTTTGATTCATAATATTTAATGTCTTTTTCTTTAGCATCAATATCCTCATCAATAGTAGTCCCCTCTTCTTCTAATTTAGATAAATTAGCCTTCAAAGTAGCAAGTTTAGAAGCTAGATTACTACTCTGCATCTCAAGTTCTTTTTGTTTACTAGCAAGAGTTACTTTACTATCTTCTAATTCTTTAACTAATTTCTTTAAACTTTCCATCAAATCACTATTATACTCAGTAAGCTGTGATACTACTGAATATCTATATATAAAATCAGTATAAGAATCTGCTTCAAATAAATATTCTAAATAAACATTTTCTCCATTAGATACTTGAAAAAACTTAAGTAATTCATTAGTTTCTTTATTTTTCTCTTCTATCTCTTTCTCAGAACTACTAATTTTCTCAGTAGCAGCCATAATTTCTTTCTTCGTATTTTCTATTTCAATCTGTGTATTATCAATATCTACTCTTAAAGACTTAATTTGACTATCAGTTAAATTCTTATCATTCTCAGTAGCAGCCTTTTTAGCTTTTAAATCCGCTAACTCATTTTTTAAATCTTGAAGAGTTTTAGCTTCTACACTATAGCTAGGAATAAACATTATAATCATTATTAGAAATATTACTAATATTTTTCTTTTCATTTAATCACATCTTTCCTAATATAATTATATATTAAATAATTATCTAGGTCAACAATTAAAAGAAAATTTACATTTTTTGTAAATTCTCTCTTTTATTGATAATTTTTATTTTTATATAATTATATATATTCTATAGGTACCATATAATTATCATCGCCATATGCAATTATATCTTTAGTCTTACATAATACTATACCATTTCCTTTTTCTGCTTCAAAATTATCTACGACATCAAAGTTTTTAATAGCGTCTTTTCCTGGATTAGCACTCTTTTTTATTTCTACAGGATAAATAATATTATTATAATTAATAAGTAAATCTATTTCTTTTTGATTGTTATCCCTATAATAATATAAATGTTTTCTAGCATCCTTTCCATGATTTACAAAAGATTTAATTATTTCATCAACAAAATCGGAATGCAATTCCGAAAATGTATAAAATATAAAATACTTAAGATATATCTTTAACCTCTTTTCTTTTAATAAAACTTATAATAAAGATAAGAACTATTGATATATATAATATTATCTTAATATCATTAATAAAATAACCAATCAAACAAAATATACTTCTAGTAAAACAAAAAATTATTTCTACTAATACTATATATCCTTTAATATTAGTATCTTTCCTTATATTATATATATTTTCAGCAGATACAATTTCAAACATCTTAATACCAAGACCTTCAAAGAAACCTATCGCTAATATCAAATACTTACTAGTAATATTTAACTTTAATAATAATATTACACAAAATAATATATTTAAATATTTAAAATATTTATTATCATCTATCTTTCTAACAAAGAAGTAAATAAATACACAAGCACTAACACCCATTATAGCATTAAATATACCAACATACTCAATCTTATTATTTATAAACAAATATAAATATAAAGGTTGAAGAGATAAATTAATTACTTTTGCCTGCTCCAAGATAAAGAATAATAATTTATTCTTTTCTATTTTCTGATATTTAATAGGTATATTACTTTCCTTAATATCTAATTTAAATAATGGTATTATTGCTAATACAGATAAAATTATTACTATTATAGCAAGTACTATTAAAGATAATCTCTTAGTTACATAACTAACTATAATAGGAGCCACAATTAAACCAATATTACTAAATATTAAGATACTTCCTATTTCTTTTTTCTTTTCTTTATCCATAGCCTTAATAGCAAAATAATGTCTTAAACTATGATAACTATAACAACCTACTCCATATATAATACTAAATATTATTAGATTACTAATAGTTTTATCCATCGTAGACATAAAATAAAAACTACCACTAAAAATTATACTAGAAAGTATCAATATATATTTAGCATTAATATACTTAGTTAAATAAATAACTATAACACTAATAATACCTCCAACAAAATAAAGAATAGTAAAGAATAATAATATTTCTTTTAAAGAATAACCCATTTTATATAGTAATACCGAAGAAAATATCTCTACCATATTGCGGGCTATAGTAGATAACATTATAAATATGTTATATTTTTTTATATTTGACATATTATCACCATTATTATTATGTATTTTTTCTATTATATGATACAATATTATTGGTTGGTGATTATTATGTTTAAATATTCTTTAGATAATAAAAGATATCATACACTTAATTATTATTTAAAAAATAAGTTTAATGATAAAGTAATTAAAATTAGTTTAAATGGAGGTTTTACTTGTCCTAACATTGATGGTACTAAAGGTTATGGTGGCTGTATATACTGTTCCAAAAGTGGCTCAGGAGAACATGGTGGAAATCCAAATGATAATTTAACTACACAATTTAACAAAGTAAAAGAAGTAATTGAAAAGAAATGGCCCAGCAATAAATATATTGCTTACTTTCAGGCTCGAACTAATACCTATGCTCCTCTTGATGTTTTAAAAGAAAAATACGAAGAAGTATTAAAAATAGATAATATCGTTGGTTTATTTATTGCTACTAGATGTGATTCTATAACTGAAGAAACTCTAGACTATCTAGAAGAACTAAATAAAAGAACTTTCTTAGTAATAGAACTAGGATTACAAACTATACACGAGGAAACTTCCAAACTCATTAATCGTGGACATTCTCTAAAAGAGTTTGATGATATGGTAAAAAAATTAAGAGAAAGAAATATTAATGTTGTCGTTCATATCATTAATGGTTTACCCTATGAAACTGAAGAAATGATGTTAGATACCATTAGACATATTAATTCTCTAGACATACAAGGAGTAAAAATTCATATGCTAAATATATGTAAAGATACACCTATCGAAACTTTATATTATAAAGAAAATTTTCATATACTTACTAAAGAAGAATATATTGATATAGTAATTAAACAGTTAGAACTATTAAGAGAAGAAATAGTTATTCATCGAATAACCTCTGACCCAGATAAAGATTCTTTAATAGAACCTACCTGGTTATTAAAAAAGTTTTGTCTCCTTAATGATATAGATAAAGAAATGAAAAAAAGAAACACCTATCAAGGTAAATACGCAAACTAAAAGACTTCACTCGAAGTCTTTTACTCATAATATTCTATAATTTCCTTTAATTCTTTTCTTGGTCTCATTTTAGGAGTCTGATTAGGATAACCAATAACAAGAGAACTAACTAGTTCCATATCATTATGATTTATCATACTTAATATATCTTTTTCTACAAAATCAGTATCTCCTACCCAAAGAGTTCCAAGATTTAATTCTGTACTTCTAAGAATCATATTCTCTATAGCAGCCCCTACTGACAATGTATCATATCTATCCCAAACACCATCTTTACTCTTTAATATTAATATAAGTACAGGTGCTTCCTTTATAACATTAGCAGTAAAACTAACACTATATAATCTACCCTCTTTTTCCTTATCCTCTGTATATTTAATCATTAAATCTGCTATCTCATTTTTCATACTAGTACTTACCTTTATAAAATACCAAGGTTGTCTGTTTTTAGCAGATGGTGCTAACTTACCAGCATTTAATATATCTAATATTTGTTCTTTACTTACTTCAGTATCTTTATATTTTCTTATACTTCTTCTATTTTCTATTGCTTTTATCGTATCCATATCCATCCTCCTATCACAATACTATTAATAGAGAGACTTAAAACTCTAAGGCTCTCTATTACCTATGAAGACCTAAGGCTTCATAGGAATAAAAGAACTAGAAAAACTAGTTCTATATATCTAAAATAATCTTAATATATCATTAAAAGTTACATATACCATAAGAAGCATAAGTAGCATAAAACCAATACTATTAACCATAGCCTCAGTTTTAGCAGGTACTGGTTTTCTTCTTATTTTCTCTATAATCAAGAATAATACCCTACCACCATCAAATGCTGGGAATGGAAGCAAATTAATAACTCCAACATTCATAGATAGATATGCAGTTAAATACATAATATTTTGAAAACCTATCTTAGATTGAGAATCCACTATTTTGTATATTCCTACAGGTCCAGATAATTCCTTCGTAGATACTTCTCCTGTAAATAATTGTTTTAATACAGTTAACATTAACTTATATAAACTAACAGTAGTCTCACTAGCATACTCAATAGAAGGAACAAAACCTCTTCTTATTGTATTATCTATTCCTATTCCTACTACATAACTCTTATTTCCCTCTTCATCTACTACTTCATTAGGTTTAACAACTAATGTCTTTTTATTTCCATCTTTATCTTTTATTACAAAAGAAATATCATTTCCTTTAGATGTACCTATATATAATTGTACTTCACTCCAACTAGATATCTTCTGCCCATCTACTGATAAAATTCTATCACCCTCTCTAATACCAGCAGTATATGCAGGATATCCCTCACTAACTGTTGCCACTATTGGCTTCGTAGATATACTACCATATATTAAAGCCATTACAAATAATAATACAAAAGCAAATACAAAGTTAAATGTTGCCCCCGCTATCATAATAATAAATCTTTGCCATACCGGCTTAGTATATAACATTCTCTTCTTATCTATTTTAGTATTATCATCAGCATCTTCTCCCGCTAATGAAACAAATCCTCCTATTGGAATTGCTCTAACACAGTACTCAGTCTCTCCACCCTTCTTCTTATGATGAAGTAACTTAGGTCCCATACCTATTGAAAACTCATATACATATACTCCAAATAATTTAGAGAATATAAAATGTCCAAACTCATGAACTAAAACAATTCCTCCTAATATTAATATAAACCATAATATTGCCATTTCTATTCCTCCTCTTACAATATATTTATCATAATTAACATTCCAAGTGATACAAATATTACACTATCAAACCTATCTAATATTCCACCATGTCCTGGTATAATATTTGAATAATCTTTCTTATCAAAATATCTCTTTATTGAACTAAATACCAAGTCTCCCATCTCACTTAAGAATACTAGTACTATTGACATAATAATAGTTTTTATAAGCGATAAATCTCCTACTAAAGAGTAATAATATACACTCCCTATAAATACACCCATTACTCCTCCTATCAAACATCCTTCTATTGTCTTTTTAGGAGATATATCAGTAAATCTATGTTTACCTATTAACATTCCACTAATATAAGCATATGTATCTGTTATAAAGGCTATTACAAATATATATATACACTTATATATACTAATACACATCATATCTATTATATTAAGAAAAGCATACCCTATAAAGTATATTATTCCAAATAAATATAAACTATCATTTATATTATATTTATCTTTATCATTATAAAAAATTACTGGTAATATTAATAATATTAAACTTATACATATCATCACTTTATTATCTATTTTTAATATTAAATTATTTATCATAAATAATATCATTAGTAGATAACATAATATTTTTATTATATTTATCTTTCTCTTTTTATACTTTATATCTATCAATTCTTTTAATCCTAATAATGCTACTACTGTCATAGTAATACTAAAAGATATTTCACCAAGTATTAAAGATGTTATCAATATAAATAGTACAATAGCGGCCCCTAGTAATCTCCTCTTCATATTACCTCCTCTACCCATATATTCTTCTTAAGTATATATTCTTATCTTTCTTTTTTATTATAAGTATCTCTTTATCATTAATCTTATTACTATTTAATAATTCAAATGATAAAGGTATATTTATCTTTAATAAACTACTATCTATATATATTATATCACTTATTTCTATTTTTTCCATAGTATTATATAATTCTATATTAAGTATATATCTATTACTCTTATCATCTCTTAAATAATAATCATAATTATCTATCTTTTCTACACATAATTTTACCATATTATCTAATCTTTCTACCATTTATATCACCATCATAAAAACTTAAAAAATTAATTCCATGTTTTCTTAAATTATCAATATTAATTTTTTCTATTCTACCATTAACTGGAATGAAATTATTCCCTACCATCTCAAGAAGTGGTAGTTCAATAACTCTTGCCATACCATTATAAATAAAACTATTTCCTACCTTTTTCAAATTAGGTAAAATAACTTCTTTAATCGAAAAATTTGCAAATAAAAAATCATCTCCAACTCTTTCCAATCTCGGTAACAATAATTCTTCTAAGTCACAATTGTGAAGTAAGAAATCATCTCCTACCGAAATTAAATTAGGTGTAATAAGATTCTTGAGTGCATGTCCATTTTTCAAGAAATTATCACCAATATCTCTAACATTTTTCATTTCAACTCTATTTATTACCTCATTATATAATAAGAAATTATCATGAATAGAAGTTATATTATTATTCTTATAACCAATTATTCTATTAAACTTATCAATTGTAATAATAGCATCTTCCTTATCTTTTACCGAAACTATTATACTCCTACTACCATCTTCATTAGTAGATATTTTAATATTTTCTATTTCATTATTTTCAAAATATTCTATAAAACTATCCCCAAAAACTTCATCATAAGCATATAACTCATCATCACCCATTGCCTTACTAGAAGTACTAGTTCCAACTTCTTCATCATATAAATATATCTTTTTATTTTGTCTATCTATTACAAAATAATCTACTACCAAATATCTCTGATATTCATCACTATACCTTTTAACTTCAAAATTATCTATTATAATATTATTAGGACAATAGTAGATATTATTTATTTCGTAATTGTACTTATAATATTTATCACCATCTGCAAATACATAATAAGGTATATCAAACTCATCCTCAGTCTTACGATATGATAAATTATAATCTTTTTCAAAAGCATACTTAAGACCTGGTATAATATTATCCAAATTATTACTAAATGTTGCATCTGGATTAGGTACAGTATGATTATACCTGTTCTTTATTGATAAATAAGAACCACCTCCTCTAGTAAACTGAATACTAATTACTGATGTTCCATACTCATCTTCCCTAAATGGCTCTTTATAATCTTCTCTTTTAATACTATCTACATCTTTCTTTACGGCAAAGAAAACATAACAACGATTTAATCTATTTCCTCTAAAAGTACATAGTTCTTCACCTTCAGCATAATATTTTTTAAACTTCTGAATATCTTTCTCTGTTTTACATTCATATAAAATATATCCTGTTTTGTCTAATAACTCTTTAGAAGTAAGAGAAGTTACTATCATTTCTTTTTTATTAGTAACTGCTAACACATTAATATATCGTTCAAAACTACCAAATAAATTATATGATTCTATATCATTATATAAATCATGACTTGGCTCAAAGTGTTCTAACAAAAGTTTAGATAATAATCCTTTTTGCTCTAACAATGTAGGAAAAAGAGTTCGACATTGATGCATCATCTTCTCGCCATACTTCTTCTTTATTATCTTTAAATCTTCATTCATCATTATCCTCCTAGTTATGCAATCTTATAATCATCTTCAAGTGAAAATATTACATTTTCTTCTATCCAATTTTTTCTAGGTTCAACAGCATCTCCCATAAGTACAGACACCCTCTTCTCAGCCAAAGCAGCATCAGTTATATTAACCTTAATTAATTTTCTTTCATTAGGGTCCATAGTAGTTTCCCATAACTGATTAGCATTCATTTCACCAAGTCCTTTGTATCTTTGAACTTTATAATTTACTCTACCACTAGTCTCTTCTTTTAATTCCTCATTACTCCAAGCATATATATGTTTATTACCATAACTAACCTTATATAAAGGTGGCATAGCAATATATAAATGTCCCTCTTCAATTAAAGGTTTCATATATCTATAGAAGAAAGTTAAAAGTAAACACTGAATATGAGCACCATCATCATCGGCATCGGTCATAATAATAACTTTACCATAATTAATATCCTTAACATCAAAGTCTGCTCCTACTCCAGCACCTATAGTATAAATTAAAGTATTAATCTCCTCATTCTTAAAGATTTCTTCCATTCTTGTCTTTTCAGTATTTAAAACCTTACCTCTAAGTGGAAGAATAGCTTGAGTTTTTCTATCTCTACCCTGCTTTGCACTACCACCAGCAGAATCACCCTCAACGATAAATAGTTCCTTTTCCATAGCCTTTTTACTTTGGGCAGGAGTTAACTTACCAGACAATAATCTCTCTGTCTTCTTACTATCTTTTCCTTTTCTAGTCTCTTCTCTTGCTTTTCTAGCAGCCTCTCTTGCTTCCTTACCCTTTAGGGCTTTACCGACAATCTTTGTAGCAATAGCCTTATTTTCTTCTAAGAAAAACTTCAATTTTTCAGTAACAACTGCTTCCACTATTGTTCTAGCAACAGGAGTACCAAGTTTAGCCTTAGTCTGACCTTCAAATTGTAATAAATCTTCTGGTATTTGTACCGATATAATAGCAGTAAGTCCTTCCCTTACATCAGAACCATCAAAACTCTTATCTTTCTTTAAATAACCATTATTCTTAGCATAATCATTAAGTACTTTAGTAATTGCCGTTTTAAATCCTACCTCATGAGTACCACCATCACTTGTTTTAACATCATTAACAAATGAAACAATATTCTCAGCATAACTATCAGTATATTGCATAGCAACTGATACATTAATTTTATCTTTACTAGCACTAAAACAAAGTGGCTTATGAAGTACAACTTTATTTTCATTCAAATATTCGCAGAAGGCCTCTAGTCCATTATCATAATGATATTTTTCACTTCTTCCATCTATTTCATCTACTACTTCAATAGTTATTCCACTAATTAGGAAAGCACTTTCTTGCATTCTCTCACATATTGTAGAAAAATTAAATGTAGTAGTAGAAAAGATTGTAGGATCAGGTTTAAACTTAACTGTTGTACCTGTTCTATTTGTAGTTCCTACCTTCTTAAGTGGAACTGTTACTTTACCACCATCTTCAAACTTGATATAGTATTCTCCGCCATCTCTTCTCGTTACTACTTCCATAACAGAACTCAAAGCATTAACAACAGATCCACCAACACCATGAAGTCCTCCTGATACCTTATATCCACCTTCACTAAATTTACCACCAGCATGAAGTACAGTATAAATAACCTCAGGTGTACTCTTACCTGATGAATGCATACCAACAGGAAGTCCTCTACCTTTATCAGTTACACTAACACTACCATCTTTATGAAGTACTATCTTTAAATGATTACCATATCCATTTAGTGCTTCATCAATAGAATTATCTACTATTTCCCACACCAAATGATGCAATCCTCTTTTGTCAGTTGAACCTATATACATACCAGGCCTTTTTCTTACAGCTTCTAATCCTTCTAATATTTTTATTGAACTCTCATCATATTTTGCTGTCATTCACATCACTCTTTCTATTAATTTCCATATCAATTATACTATAAAATAAGTCCTCTAGCAAGTTATTTGTCATTTTATTTGACATTATTTGTTCTGTGTATAATATTCGGGGTGAAATACTTTCTAACCAAGATTATTCCAAATAAAAAAAGATAATCTAGTACTTTCACATACATTAATTATCTAAATCATATTTATCTAAATCTTCCGCAAGTTCTAATTGTGCTTTTATAATATTCTTTACTCTATTTTTATATACTGTTATATTCTTTTTTAATAACATTGCTTCATTCTCAGTTTTTTCCGCATTTAGTAAAGCCTCATGAACTATAGCATTTGCATTATTCCTTGCTTCTTCAACAATCATATTTGCTTCTTCTCTTGCTAGATTTTTAATTCTATCAGAAGTATCCCTAGCAGCCATTATTGCCTCAGTTACTTTTATTTCACTTACTTTCTCTTCCTTTAGTTTATCTTCTAATGAAGAGATTTTACTTTGCAACATAGCATTTTCATTATTTAGTTTTTCTAATCTTTTTATAACTACATCAATGAATCTATTTACTTCTTCTATATTGTAGCCTTCATTTACTACAGTGAATCTCTTCATAAAGTCACCTACTTATCTACCATTCTAAATCTGGATCACTTTTCTTTTTATTCTTATCATCATCTTCTGTTATTGAGCCTTCAACATTAACATTTTTAGGAGTACACAAAAATATTCCTCCTCCTATTTTTTGAAGATCTCCTCCAATAGCATAAACAGTACCACTTAAAAAATCTACTATTCTTTTTGCTTGATCTGGAGTAACTCTTTTCATATTAACAACAACAGTATTTCTCTTTTTAAGATGATCTGCTATCTGCTGACTCTCAGAATAAGCACGAGGTTCTAAAAGTATCATTTTCCCAGTTCCACTAGGTATTGTTACTTTTTCGGCATCATAGTATTCATCTTCACTTACCTCGTCCATAACTTCTTCAGCCACAAACTTTTTTAATTTATTTAGTGCCATATACGACCCTCCTATTCTCTATAATTTTATCACATCTTTTTATAAATTACAATAACTTTTTCACTTTTTCTATTTACAATCAATTCCACTTACTTTATATGTAAAATTTTTTGTACCACAATCATACTTTACTTCTACTTTTACGTCATCATTTGATACTGGACTATTAGTAACAGGATTTATTACTGGACTAGATATTTTACCAGTATCTATCAATGTACTAAGACCTATTTCTATAGGATTCCCCTCACAATTAAATCCCAATTCATATTTATTCTCATTAACATACATCTTAGCAGCACTTTCAATATTATACTTTAATTTATAACACATATCTTTATTATTCTTACTTACAAATAACATAACATTAGGTATTAATATTAATGATAACAATACTATTATTACTATTACTACAATAACTTCAATTAAAGTAAAACCTTTTCTATTCATAACTATCCTTTACTCTCACTTCCTTGGCACCAAACTTCTTTTATACTAGTTGCACCAAAGTCACTTATTTTATATGTTTTACCTCTATATAAATAAACAGATTTACCATTACCAAGAATATATTTTCCAACACAAGGTGCCTCAAAACTATCACCACTTATAGTTATCTCTAATTTATTTTCAAAAGCATATCTTTTTTCTATATCACTTGTAATAACATCTAATCTATTCTTTTTAGCCCCTAATATCGATAAATAAGAGCCTGTTAAAAGTACAAACAATATAAGTAAACCATATAAAACACTAGTAATTGCAAAACCCCTATTATTTAATTTCATCATAATCAGTCCTCCTAATAAGTAATAACTCTCTTATCAGTATTACCCAATCTATCCTTATCACTTTCTTTTATAACAATTGTATTTTCATTACCATCAGATACATATTTACTATTCTTTAACATATTAAATACCATTGTAATATCAAACTCTTTACCATTATTATCATATGCTCTACATCTTTTTAAGAATGTTTTATCAAAATTTATATTAAAAGGACTTACTTCAGGTTCCCATCCTACTCTAAGTGCTGCTTCGGTTTCGTATGTTTTGTTATTGTATGTTGTAGATAAGACATATTTGAAATTATCGTGAGTTTTAACGTATGGACTTCCAAAAGGTAGCGCAATTATTTTTACATACTTTTCTGGAATTATTTCTTCTAGTTTATCATAAACATATGCTATTTCTTTTTGAACTTTATCAGCAGTTGATTTTTTAATATCAAGATGTGTTTGAGTATGATTTCCTACATCATATCCATTTTCTATTAACCATTTAAGTATTTTATCATTATATTCAGTTTGATTAAATATACCACCATTTACAAAGAATGTGGCAGTGACTGGAGTATCTTGATGGCTCTTTTTAAATTCTTCAAGTATTCCAACTGCACTATTTTTATCAATAATTATATTACCTTCTTCATCTAATCCAGTAACTCTAATATTATCTTCATTTCCATCATCAAAAGTTATTACTATTGGACTTTTACCATATGATACTTTAATTATTCCATTTATGTAGTCTTCTAAACGTATCATTTCATAACCATTTTCATAATAAAACTCTAAATCTTTTCTAAATGCTTCTGGAGTTCTGTTATAACCATCTTTATCAACATTACCTCCAACTGTACCCGTACTAGTGCTTGTTTTTTCTCTAATACCATGATACATCATAATGGGAATGCTACCTAATTCATTAATACCATCACTAGCTAGTTTATCTTTATCTAATTTGCCTAGTGATACTACTACATCAATTGAAGTAACATCTTTAATACTATCTCCCTCTTTAATGCTTTGACTAATTACTTTATCTTTCTCAATAGTATCATCATATTCATATGTCTTAGTAATAACTAAATCATGTTTACTTGCATACTCCTCTGTTTCTTTTAAACTCATATTTTTAAAATCTGTTTTAATCTCTTCAACAGGATCTAAACTACTAGAAGAACAACCACTAAAAAATAAAATAACAATTAATAAACCAATAATTTTTTTCATAACTATCCTTTCAAATATATTATATACTACTTAAAGAAAAAAAACTATACTATTTTAAAAATAAAACATAAAATACTATGGTGATATTATGTTTAAAAAAAGAAATCACGGAATGTTTTGTTATTGTAATACTTGTAGAACTAGAAGAAAAACAAGTTTTTTCTATAATATAATAACAAGTATTATTCTAATAATATGTGTTTATCAATTATTTATAATTTTAATTGCTTTTAATTTACTATTTAAATTAATAAATGTTTTTATATCTTCATAATCAGTGTCATTGGTGATAATAATATATTTTTTATAATAAATATCTGAAAAGGAATTAAGTGAATTTAACTTCATAAATTTAGAAGTTGATTCTAACTTAGTTCTAACATTAACAATGACTTTTTTATTAACATCTAATCTTTCAATTAAATAAGTTGGCATTTGAAAACAATCAATGCTTTCAATATATTTATTGTCTAAAATAAGCATAAATATATCCATATTTATAGATTTATCTTCTTTAAAAGTAATATTTTTTATATGT
>OIYS01000794.1_pt1 | contig 19139 bp, 19 predicted proteins | sample 1588271 | NCBI WGS metagenome assembly OIYS01 (sample SAMN03283286) | human gut metagenome | biome: human-associated habitat; material: feces | host: Homo sapiens | place: Peru | collected 2012
ACCTTTTAATTTAGCAAATTCTTTTATTTCTTTTAAACTAAAGTCAAAATGTAATAATTGACAAGGCTTAATTTTAGATAATTTCCCATCAACACTTAAAGCTTTCCTTTCAATTAAGCCTTTAGTTTTAGATTCTTCTTTTTTCCCTTTAAATTCATCAATTATTTCTTCTTTAGTTGGTTTTTCATTTATATCTAATACTGTTTCATTATAGGAAAATGAAGCACCTAATAACTTTAAATACTCCCCTACTAATGTTGCTAAAAATATACTTGCACCTGTACCATCAGTTAAAACATGAAAAACTTCTAAACTAATACGTTTATCATAATAAATAATTTTAAATGATTGACGCCGAGCATTAGAAACATTAATATGAGAACATGGTAATTCTTGATCTAATTTAATACTAAAGCGTTTTTTAATGCCATCAATATAGTTCCAAAAGAAACCTTTTCTAATTGAAGTTCTAAAGGTTGGAAAGCGTTTCATAGTAAAGTTTAAAGCCATTTGTAATACTTCAGGAACAACTTCTTCTTTTAAATAAATAGAAACACGATAAACACTCATCCAATCTTCTTTCATAGATAAAGGATAAATTTTAGCTCCATTATCTAAAGGATACCAATTAGTAGGTTTTTCTTTATAACAATTACCAAGATTATCTAAAGATAAAATTTCTAATATTTCATCTATTTTTTTACCTTTACTTAAATAAAAGTTAATCATTTTAACAAAATCATTTTGAAATTCTTTAGTTTCTTTTCTTGTTAAAGATATTTTTTTATTTAAATTTTCCATAAATTTATTTATTAATTCTTGATCTTTTTGGCTTAAATTTATAAAAATTTCATTCATACTAACAACCTCTATATTATTATAGAATAATATTTTAAAAAAACAAATAGTAAAGCCTATTTAAGTTATTTAATATTTTTTAATTTTTTTATTCACAAAAATATTCTATATGTTATAATTAAAGGCGGAGGTATATTATGAAAATTGTTAAAAAAAGATTACCTGAAGGTGTAAAAAAACAATTTACAACTAAAATTGGTAAAAAAGTAAAAATTGTAAATACTTTATATTGCAAAAAAAAGAAAGCAAAAAAGGAAGATAAATAAAAGGAGATCTGATGATCTCCTTTTGTTATGATCCTGTACTTGCGTATCTTTTTAGACCTTTTTTAAAGATTAAAAAAGGAAAAATTAAATAAATTATTACTAAAAGTGGACTAAACATATAGAGTTTAGAATTGCTTTTACCTAAAAAATATAAAAGCGGATAATAATTTACACAAGCATAAGGAATGATAAAAGTAAAAATGAAAACAAAACCTTTTTTAAATATTCCGATCGGATATTGGGCAACATGTTTACCACCATCAGTAAAAATATTACGGACTTCTAAACCTTTAACTGTATAAAAGCAATAAGCAGCCATTAATAGAAATATACCAAAGAAAATAACAACTGAACTTATTAACATCATTATCAAAGTTAAAATTTTAGTAAAAGTTAAAGTTATTTTTAAATTAACTAAAGCAATAATCATAATTATTAAAGCTTGAATTGTTTTAGAAATTCTAATCCAAGCTATTTCAGTTGTTAGTATTTGAACAATAATACTTTTGGGTCTTAAAAGTATGCGATCAAAATTACCTTCAATAATTAGATTATCAAATTGATCAATTCCTCTTGCAAATACTTCATTAATGGAAAAACCAAATTGAACAATTGAAAATGTTAGTAAAATTTCATAAAGAGTAAATCCTTTAACATTACCAAATTTAGCAAATAAGGCTAGAATAATGAAATAATAACCTAAGAAAGAAAAAATTTGAGAAACAATTCCTAAAATGAATGATAGTTTATATTCTAATAAAGATTTTAAATGAAGTTTCAGGGCTTTAAAATATATATTCATGTTAACCTCCTTGAATTGTAGCTTTTTTCAAAGCTTTTTTTGTTATTAAAATACCAATTATAATAGTAATTATTGTCCAAATTATGGAGCCAACTATTCCTTTAATAGCAAGCGTTCCATAAATATTGCCCGTATAAATTCTAAATGGTAGATCTGATACATATCTAAATGGTAAAACATAGGCAATTTTATAAAGTAGATCAGGGAAAAATACTAAGGGAACTACTCCGCCTGCTAGTATTTCAGCAAATGACGAAAATATTGCTAAAACGCCTTTTTCATTTAAAGTAAAAATGGTTATTAAATGAAAAATAAGAGATATTGCTGTTACTAAAAAGCTTGATATAAATAAAGAGATTATAAACAAAACTAAACATTTTAAATTCATTGGTAAGATTAGATTATAAGGTTTTGGCATTAGAAAGGCAACAATTAATACAGGAATAAAACGTAAGGAAACAGCTGTAATTCTTTTAGCATATATTGAGACAAATCTTCGAAGATAAAAATTACTTGGACGGCATAATTCATAAGCAATATTTCCATTTTTGATCATTGCTAAAAATTCTTGATAAACTAAACTGAAAAAGGCTTGATTTAACCATAGATAAGCAATTAAATCTTTTAAAGCCATAGGATAGTTATCACCAGATTCATAAAAAGCTAAATAAACCATTATATAAACTAAACCAAAAAACACTTGAGTTAAAATTCCCGCATAAACTTGACTACGATATTGTAAGCTATAAATAAATTTAAGTTTTATAACATCTAAATATTGTTTCATATGTTATAGTCCTCATATGTTTTCACGATAATGTCATCAATATTTGCATTATCTATTTCAATATCGTCAATATTTATTCTAGTGGAAATATATTTTAAAAAGTCAGAAATGGTTAATTCATTAACATCAATTATAAATTCATAGCCATATTCTTTTTTAGAAAAATCAGTTATACCTTTTTTATTAACTTCAACTTTATCCTTAGTAAATATTTTCACCATTTTATTATTACCATATTTATTTTTTAATTTTTGCAAAGTTCCATCATATAAAATTTCACCTTTACCAATTAAAATAATTCTTTTAGCAAGAGCTTCAATATCACTCATATCGTGAGTTGTTAAAATAACCGTCGTTTTAAAATTTTGATTTAATTTTTTAATAAACTCACGCACAATTTTTTTAGATATAGCATCTAAACCAATGGTCGGTTCATCCAAGAATAATATCTCGGGCTGATGTAATAAAGATGCAGCAATTTCTAAGCGCATTCTTTCACCCAGTGATAATTGCCTTACCGGAATATTAATGATTTTCTCGAGTTTCAAAAGTTTAACTAATTCATTTTTAGTTTTTTCATAATTTGACTCTTCAATATCATACATATCTTTTAGTAATTCAAAAGTATCATTAGCAGGTATATCCCACCAAAGTTGACTTCGTTGACCAAAGACGACTCCAATATTTTTCACATATTTTTTACGATCTTTAGCTGGATCTAAAGAACCAACACGAACACTACCTTGATCAGGTAAAAGGATGCCACTTAAGATTTTAATCGTTGTCGACTTACCAGCCCCATTAGGACCAATATAGCCAACGATTTCACCTTTTTCAATTGAAAAATTAATATCACGAGCAGCATCAACCGTGATATATTTTCGCTTGAAAAATGACTTTAAAGCATTTTTAAAACCCTTTTCACGTTTTACAACTTTAAAGCTTTTACTTACATGTTTTACTTCGATGAATGACATTTTATCTCCTCCTTCCAACAACGCAAAAAATCACATATTTGTTATGTGATAGGCATGTAATTAAACACAAGTATATAATTTTTTGCAAAAACGTCAAAATAAGAATAGCAAAAATAAAAATATTTTGCAATAGTTTTTAAAAAAATAACAAAAAAAATAATTAAAAAATGTAATTATCTTTTTCTTTCCTCTATTTCTATACTTCTAAGAATAGCGTTATAATTTTCTCTTTGATATTCCTCTATTCGACTTATAATTTGCTCTTTAGTAAGCCATTTATAAGCATAAGCCTTGCCATTAAAATCGTATGATCTAATAACTTCAAGCATCTGAGAATTGATCAAATATTTTGCTGCTGGACTCATCCAGTCATAATAAATAAACTGATGATTACCATCATTACCACGTACAGTATGATTATTTTGTTGATTATTTTTATCTATTACAAAATCTAAATATTTACTAACTGCATCATCTATACTATTTGAGCTGTAATGATTTATATTTATATTGTTAAAGCAATCATTAATATATTTAATGGCATAATAATCATTCGGAGTACCTTCAAAATATTTTTCAAAATACGTCATATAAGTTGTTTTATTAGTGCGATCATTATTCAAATAACGCCCACTTATATTTAATGTATTTATTGAATTTATCCAGTTTAAATCATTAAAAAAACTTGATAAATCAGTATCTTTTAATTCTGACCAATTTTTTTCTGCAATATTAGTCATTATAAAATCAAAATCGTTATAATCACTTAGTATGCCTACCATATGAGGACTCATTTCTTGTGGAATGGAATTATAGTTTATTACAACATACTGATTACCTAGTGCTTTAGTTTCTTGAAGTTTATAAATAACGGGTTGAGCAAGTATAGCAAGCGTTCCAAAAAGAGCCACTCCACGAGCTGTTAACTTTATAACACCTTTAATTTTAGAAGTTTTAGTTTGATATTGTTGTCTTCTCTGTTCTTCTTTTTCTTTCATTAATTCCATTAATAAATGCGTACAATAAGGAATTTCACCAGCTGACAATTTTGAGATATGAGACATATCTTTACCAAAAGATGTAATTTCAAAATTTACTTTAGGTTTAACATATATTAATCTATCAATTGGTATATTTTCCTGAGCAGCAAAATTTTCTAAATCATATTTAATATCACGATCGAATGAATATTCCATACGCGTTCTACCATTTTCTTCATAAGTAACCAGAGCTCTATTAAGATAACAATTTTTATCAGCTTCAATGTCCATTCTTATATATCTTTTATTCATATTATCACCTACTATTACAATTTTATTTTAAACTTCCTATTTTGTCAAACAAAAAAAGTAAGTATTTCTACTTACTTAGTTAAAAATTCCATTTAAAATATAACCACTTGTAGCATTTATTGTTTCAAATTTATATTATTTATAATATCCATATTGATCAGAAGCAACATTTATCATCGGAAGAATCGTTCCTTTTCTTGAAATATTATAAGAGACTAAGTTAGTAAATCCTAGTAAATTCATATGGTTCACTATAACCTATATATTGTAAAAAAAGTAAGTATTTCTACTTACTTATAAGTTCTACTACTAAATTACTAATTTCGGTTGGATTCTCTACTGGTAATCCTTCTATTAACTTAGCTTCTGCTAATAATATTTTAGCATATTTTTTTAATTCTTCTTTATCATTATTAAATAATGTATTTAATTTTTCTACAATTGGATGTTTACTATTTATTTCTAACACTAAAGAAGCATTTATATGTTCATCTGTAGGCATAGCATTAATAACTTTTTGCATTTCAACAGATATTTCCCCTTCAGTAGTTAAACATACCGGATGATTTGATAATTTATTTGTAAGTCTAACATCTACAACATTATCTTTTAAAGTATCTTTTAAGAATTCTAATACATCTTTAGAATTTTTATTTAATTCTTCTAATTCTTTCTTTTCTTCTTCCGTACTAAAATCTAATGAAGCATCACTTACGTTTTTAAATTCTTTTTCATTATAATTGATTAAAGCTTGAATCGCGAATTCATCAACATAATCAGTTAAATAAAGAATATCAAAACCCTTATTTTTTATTTGTTCAACTTGAGGTAATAAATCAATACGATCAACAGTTTCACCACTAGCATAATAAATGAATTTTTGATCTTCTTTCATATTATTAACATATTCATCTAAAGTAATAAAATCTTTTTTATTTGCTGAATAAAATATTAATAAATCTTTTAATTTATCTTTATTTAATCCATACATATTATAAATACCAAATTTTATTTGATTACCAAAAGCTTTAAAGAACTTTTTATATGTTTCAAAATCATTATTTAATAAATCAATTAATTCATTATGAATCTTAGTTTCTAATGATTTAGCTATTTGTTTAACATTTTTATCATTTTGTAATGTTTCTCTGGAAATATTAAGTGATAGGTCATCACTGTCAACTACACCTTTTACAAAACTATAATAATCAGGTAAAAGCTCTTCACACTTATCCATGATTAAGACACCATTAGTATAAAGTTGTAATCCCTTTTTATACTCTTTAGTATAAAAATCATATGGAGCATGACTTGGAATATAAAGTAAAGCATTATAAGTTACTAAGCCTTCAACACTTGTATGAATATATTTAAGTGGAGCTTCATAATCATAAAATCTTTCTTCATAAAAATTATTATATTCTTCTAAAGTAATATCACTTTTATTTTTCTTCCATAATGGAATCATACTATTTAAAGTTACAGTTTCTGTTACTTCTTCATCCTTTTTCGTATCAGGATTTTCTTTTTTAGTAACAACATCCATCATAATAGGATATCTAATATAATCACTGTATTTTTTAACTAAAGAACGAATCTTAAATTCTGTTAAATAATCACTATAATTTTCATCTTCAGTATCATCTTTTAAGTAAAGTTTTATAGTTGTACCAATAGTATCTTTAGGATATTCCTTTATGGTATAACCACTAACACCCTCACTTTCCCATAAATAAGCAACATCGCTATCATACTTTTTAGATAAAACTTCTACTTTTTTACTTACCATAAAAGCTGAATAAAAACCAACACCAAATTGACCAATAATTTGAACATCTTGTTGATCTTTATTTTCTTCTTTAAACTTTAAAGATCCCGATTCAGCAATAACACCTAAGTTATTTTCTAAATCACTTTCATTCATTCCACAACCAGTATCTGTTATAGTTAAACTTCTTTCTTTAGGATCAACACTTAAAGTTATTTTTAGATCTTCTCTTTTAACATTTAATTTTTCATCAGTTAAAGATTTAAAATATAATTTATCTATTGCATCACTAGCGTTACTTAATAATTCTCTTAAAAATATTTCTCGATTTGTATATATAGAATTAATCATTAAATCAAGAACTCTTTTTGACTCAGCTTTAAATTCTTTCTTTTTCATAATTATCCTCTTTTCTACATATATTATTGTAACACTTTATTAGCACTTGTCAATATATAGTGCTAATATTATTTAATTATATCAATTATATTATTAACAACTAATTGTAATTTATCAAATCTTTTTTCAACATGAGCATTTATGATAATAACATTACCCTTTTCAACATCTTTAAAATATTCAAAAAGACGTGGAAAAACTGTAACATCGATTTTATTTGTTTCATCACTTGCTGTAATAAATAACATCTTATTATTAGCTTTAGTCACGATTTCTTTTAAACGATCCACATATAAAACAATATCAACATTTTTATCAAAATAAGCACTTAACTCATTAATTCTAATTTTTTTATTATATTTAGTTCGATACTCCGTTACAATATGATTACTCAAGTAAAAACCAAAAGTATCAAATTCTAGTTGCATAAGTTCTTTTTTAGGATATTCTTCTAAAATATCAATATTAGGTTTTGGTACTACATCTTCATCTAAAGAACCAACTAATTCAGCATAACTAATTAAATTATCTAAAGCATTAATTAAAGTATGAATATTATAACCAAACTCTCTTAAAGCACTCGCATTTATTAAACTTTCTAAAGTTTTTTTATTAATACTTTTACCATATACTCGACCAATAAAATCATAAATATCATTAAATTTTTTCTTATTTCTTTCAGTAATAATAGTATTAATCGCGTTTATTCCTAAGTTTCTAATAGCTGATAAAGGAAATCTTAAACCAAATTCTTCAATTTTATAATCATACTCACTAGTATTAACACTAGGACTTAAAATATTTAAGTGAGCTTCTTTACACTCATAAATATAATTAATAGCTTTATCACTACCACTGACCATTGAAAGAAGATTTTTCATAAAATATTTATAATAATGGGCTTTTAAATAAGCCATATCATAAGCAATCTTAGAATAAGCAACCGAATGAGCACGGTTAAAACCATATTCAGCAAATTTTAAAATCAAATCATAAACTTTAGTTACTACTTTTTCATCATGACCAAGAGTGACACTATTTTTGATAAATTTTTCCTTTTCTTTGATTAAAATATCTTCTTTCTTTTTACTCATAGCTTTTCTTAATAAATCTGCTTCAGCTAAACTATAACCAGCCATTTTACTCGCGATTTGCATAATTTGTTCTTGATAAACAATAATACCATAAGTAGGTTTTAATATTTCTACTAAAGAAGGATCAAAATAATCAATTTTTTCTAAACCATTTTTTCTTTTAATGTAAGAATCAATATTTTTCATTGGACCCGGTCGATATAAAGCAATAGCAGCAACAATATCTTCAAAATTTGAAGGTTTAAACTTTCTTAAGAAATTCATCATTCCTTCAGATTCAAATTGAAAAATACCAGTTGTTTTAGAATATTTAAAAATATCTAAAGTTTGATAATCATTAAGAGGTAAAGACTTAAAATCAATTTCAATATTATCCCTTTTTAAATCTTTTAAAGTATCACTTATTAAAGTTAGATTTCTTAAAGCTAAAAAGTCCATTTTCAATAAACCTAATTTTTCTAAATATTCACTCGTATAACCAGTTATATAAAAATCTTCATGATTTTTTTCTAAAGGAATAACTTCATCTAAATCGATCCTTGACATTACAATTCCTGCAGCATGAATAGATGGATGACGTTTTAAATTTTCAAATTTTAAAGCAATTCCAAAAAGATTTTTATATTCATCATTTATTTTCAAATAATTTTGTAATTTAGAATTATTATTGTAATTATCCATTAAACTCATTTTAGCATTTAACATATTAGATAAATATTCAACATTTAAATTCATGACGCGTCCAACATCTCTTATAACTTGTTTACTAGCAAGCGTTCCAAAAGTAATAATCGGAGCAACTCTTTTTAAGCCATATTTATTAATACAATAAGTAATTACTTCACTACGTCTATTGTATTCAAAGTCAATATCAATATCCGGCATACTAATACGTTCAGGATTTAAAAAACGTTCAAATAAAAGATTATATTTTAAAGGATCAATCTCAGTGATATTTAAAAGATAAGAAACAAGTGATGAAGCGGCACTACCTCTTCCAGCTCCTACTAAAATGCCATTTTCTTTCGCATATTTAACATAATCATAAACAATTAAAAAGTAATTACAAAAACCCATTTTATTAATAATATCTAATTCATATTTTAATCTTTCTTGATAAATAACATTAACTTTAGTTCCAAAAATTCTTTTTAAACCATTAATACATAATTTTTTCAAATAAGTAAAGGAATCTAAATTATCAGGACATTCATAAATAGGTAAAAGATTATTTTCATATTCCATTTTTAAATTACATTCATCAAGAACTTTAAGATTGTTTTCATTATAAAGATCTTGATTTTCAAACATTGATAAATTTTTTAAATCATCACTATTTTCTTTACCATCACGAATCGAATATAAATAATTCATATAGTTTTCATCACTTTTATTTAAATAAATAACTTTAGACATATAAAGCTTATTTTCTTCTTTAATTTCTTCTTTTTCAGAATTATTTTTAAAAGCAATATATATATCTTTAAAAATCACCTTAAGGTTTGAATATAAATCATAAGATATAAAAGGAATTATGCAAATTAAATCACTAGAATAATTACTTAATAATTCTAAACTTTTTTCATTAGAAGTTATCTTTAATAAATTTTTATAACCTTGATAATTTTTAGCATATAAAACAAAGATTTTTCCTTCTAACTCTACTTCTAAACCAATAATAGGTTTGATATTATTTTTAACACAAGCATCATAAAATTCCATACATCCAAACATATTATTATCAGTAATTGTTAAAGAAGTTAAATTATTTTTTAAAGCAAAAGAAATCAAGTCATTTACCTTGATCATACTAGATAATAAATAATATTCTGTTTTTATATTTAAAGGGGTTATCAAGAATATCACATCCACTTTAATTGTACTATAAATACAAGTTTTTGTTAATAAATATTTGACTTATTCGCAATTATATGATAAAGTTATTAAAGCAAAGAAGAAAAACTGGAAGGAGAAGATAGTATGGCAAAAAAATTAACAACTAAAACACCATTACATGGAAATAGAAGAAGTCATGCTTGTAATGCAACAAAGCATGCTCAAAAACCAAACTTACAAAAAGTAATTGTTGATGGTAAAACTGTAAGAATGAGCACTCGTGAAATGCGTTCTTCAAAAAAAGACATTAAAGTTAATGAATAAAAAAAAATAAATTTTTCAATTTATTTTTTTTATTATCTAAATAAGAAAAATGAAATATCCCAGAAACTATGAAAAATAACAATTGGCCAAATTGACTTAGTTTCATTAAAAATACCATTATAAAAGCAACTAATAACAACTATTTTTAAACAGTTAAGAATAATATCACTTAATAGTAATTCACTTCTAATATAAAGTGGAATATGAACTAAAGCAAATAAGATAGAAGTTATGATACTAGCTTTAGCAAACTTATCTTTCTTACTTAAGCCATTTAATATTAAACCTCTAAAAACTAGTTCTTCTTCAATTCCTACAAGTAAAAATTTGTTAAAAAAGTCATCGATAGTAAAACCATTAATATAAATACCTTTACGTGTAAAAAGCATTATAAAAAATGATATAGTAATTATTAATAAAACTAATTTTAAAGTTAGTTTTTTCTCTTTAAATTTAAATAATTCTTCTTTTCTAATTTTTAAATCCTTATTATATTTATTTATAAAAAATAAACTATAACCTACCCATATAATTAGTTTTAAAAATGTTCTAATAATTAAGTTATAAGGTTCAGCAAAAATAACATCAACTTTAGGCGAAATAACTAAAATGTTAAAAGCCCATATTAAAATAAAAACAATACCTAATAAAATAAACTTTAAATTTTTCTTCATATTATCTACCTTAATCATTATAGCACAAGAATTAAAAAATGATAACTATTTTGTTATCATCATTAATTCCTCTTTAGTAGGTTTTCCGTTAGGTTCCAAATTAATCCAACTAAGATTTTCATATATATAATATGGTAAAGCATCAGCACGGTGATAGTCAAATAAATGAAGATTATTTTTTAACCATTTATTGCTAATAACAAGTTCTTTATAAATTTTATTAATATCTTTACTCTCTAAAAAAATAGGATAATTTAAATATTTTAATGCTTCTTCTAAATTAATAGCGTGTTTAATACAAATTGGTTCTAATCTCTCTTCTTTAGTTTGTAATTCATATAAAGTGTAATTAGGTGAATCATATATTAAATCAACTACTCTTCCTTTATCGTTTATAATGAATAACATTCCTCTGATAAATCCGAATTCTTTAGAATAAACTTCACCAGCATAAACTTGAGTTCTTTTAACACGAGTTACTTTACTTTTTTTTAACATAATATCACCGAGAAGTTATTATATTTATTTTTTTCATAATGTCAAATAAAAAGAATTAATTTTAGTTAATTCTCTTTAAAAACATAACGATAATAATCTTTATCTAATATTGATGCTGACATTGAAAATTTATTAGCAACAATAGAATTGATTCTTTCAATATATTCTTCACTTACTTCTTTAGAAGCAAAAGCTGTAAATTTTTTAGTAACAGCATTATATCTTCCATATTCTGTTATCCAACTACGATCACTGAAAATTACAAGACCATCACTATTACTCATAATATCTGTTCCCATTAATAATCTTGAATCATATTCAATACCAAATAAATTTAATACGGTTGGTAAAGCATCGATTTGATAAGCATATTTTGAAACAACTACTGGTTCTTTCATTGTACTATTCCAAATTAAGAAACTATTTTTATGCACATCAAACTTAAAGTCATCAATGTAATCAGCGTATCCTTTAATTTCATCATCGGTTAACCCATATGGATAGTGATCAGCAGTTATAACTATAACAGTATTATCTAAAGTCCCATTAGCTTCTAACTTGTCAATTAAAGTTTTTAAAGCTTGATCAAATTCCATCTGAGTTGCAATATAAGCTTTAATAGAAGTTGAAGCATTTAAATCAGCTATTTCCTTTCGATGCTTAGAGGCCATGGCATTACCACCAGCAAAATTATAAGCTAGGTGCCCACTTATAGTCATATAATAAGTTACATAATGTTCACTATTAATGTAATCATCAACAGTTGCATTAATCATTTCAACATCACTTTGAGGCCATAAACGACAAGAAATATTTAAACCATTACCACAAGCTTTATATTCATATCCCATGTTAGGATGTGATAGATGGCGATCATAGTATTTATAATTTCCATCATGATAAGCACGTGCTTCATAACCTAGTTTTTTAAAGACATTAGCATAAGTAAATGGTAAATAATTTTTATGACTGCGATACATATTCCAACCAACATTTTTAGGTAGCAATGATAAAAGCGAAGTATACTCACCATCAGAAGTACTTACATAATAATATGGCGTATAAAAGTTTTTAAATTGAAAGCCTTCACTATAAAGTTTATAAAGAGTTGGAGTATATTTTTCATTAATAGCCATTGGTGAAAAAGCTTCAGCAACAAAAACAATCAAATTTTTACCTTTAAACATACCCGTATAATCATTTTTTTCAGTTGGATTTATACTACTAAAATATTCATGCATTTGTTTAATAACTTTATTTTCTTCACCTGCTATTAAAGTTTGAAAATCAATATCCATAATGTTATATTCAACTTTATTTTCTTCATCTATTTTAATTGTAGGTTTTTCTACATTATCTATTTTAACTAGTTGTTCTTCAAAACCAAAAATGGTTCTTTTAGCATCTAAACGCATTGTTGTTATTAAACCAAATTTTGAAGCAGTTAAAGTTGGTACATGGGTTTCATAATATAAACGATGAGCTGAATAAGAACTTTTAGGTTCTAACTCTAAAGCAATAACTGCCCCTATAAAGATAAATATACTTATTAATAAAAGCATTCCTTTATTAAAATTATCTTTATAATCAAAATTTATAGGTATTTTCTTTATTAAAGGAATAATAAAAGGAACAAACATTAAAATAAGTGGAATAATATTTCTTAACATTACTCCAATAATATTATCAATAAATTCTAATACTTGACCACCATGAAATAAAGAATAAATAGAAAATATAGCTTCATAATATTTGTAATAAACAAACTGAGCAATAAAAATGAAAGAAATTAAAAAGGTTAAAACGGCTGTAATAATTCTATTAATTTTTTCATTTTTAAATATAGTTTCTATAAGCGTTAAAATTATCGCACTTGGAATAGAAAACGCTATTACATATAAAGTATTAAAAGAAAAAAGATCTTTTAATGTAAAAATTTTAAAAATTAATTCCATAAATATAATATAAATTACATTGAAATATAAAATATCTAATTTTTTCTTCATAAAAACACTTCCTATTATTAATTATATCATAAATAAACATTTTATAAGGTGATCTCCCTTAATTTTACATTATTTATGTTAAAATATTACTAGGCGGTAAAATATGGAAGAAATGTTTAATAATTATAACGATGCTGCTAAAAAGGAAGTAAAATATGGTCTCTCTAAAACCTTACTTCTAGCCATTCTTGCCGGAGCTTTTATTGCCCTTGCTGCTGCCGCTTCAACTTATGCCAGTAATTTTATAACCAATAAAAGTCTAGCTAAAATAATTCCTGGCTTAATTTTCCCTTTTGGTTTAATTTTAGTTATTTTATTTAAAACAGAACTTTTTACAGGAAATTGTTTATTAATTATTCCTAAATTAAAAAAAGAAATAACATTTAAAGAAATGATAGCTAATTTAATTATAGTATTTATTGGTAACTTTATTGGGGCTATTTTTATTGCTTATATGTTAAAAATAGCTGGTTGTTTAAATGTTGAATCGATTTATACTACAGCTTATAATAAAATAAATTTTGATTTTTTAGAAGCTTTTTTTAAAGGAATTTTATGTAATATTTTAGTATGTATGGCAGTATTACTTAGTTTTTCAGTTAAAACAATTCAAAAAAAAATGTTAGTAATTTTTATTCCTATATTTTTATTTATAGTTTTAGGTCTTGAACATGTAGTTGCTAATATGTATTATATTTTTGCTGCTCATTTAGGAAGTAAAGCTATAACCATTAAAGAAATGCTTTTAAATAACATTATTCCTGTCACTTTAGGAAATATTATTGGTGGCATGACTTTGGCTTTTATTATTTATGAAGCACATAAAAACAGCTAAAAGCTGTTTATTTTTTGGCATTTTTTAATATTGTTAAAACTTCATTAATAGCTTTTTCACTAGGATAATCATGATAAAAAGCATCATTAGAAATAACAATTTCAAAATAATTATTTATGTCTTTTTGAAAATAAATAAATGAAACCTTAAGATCATCTTTACTACAATTTAAGATCCAATAAGTTTCGTTTTGAAAATCTTTTTTTATTGGTTCACTTATTTCATAGTTTTTATATTGTTCTGTACTAAAAATATTTTTTAAAGTAGTTTCATTTATTTCTTCATATTTATAATCATTATAAATTTTAATCGAAGCATAATAATTATTACCATTTAGTATTAATTCATCATCTTTAATATTAGAAGCGGTTTCTTTATCTAATTTAAGAGTTAAATCACCATAATTTACTTCATAGGTATTACTACAACCAACAAGCAAAAAAATCATTAAAATTAATATAAACTTTTTCATTTTTCCTCATTTCTTAAATCACTATAATATATTATTTCTTTACCTAAAGATTTAGCAAATTCAATTTCTTTTTTCGTACTATTACCAATATAACCATTAACATTAACAACGAATATAGCATCAGATAATTTAATTTTTTCTTGATGCATTTTATTAAGACACATGATTTTGCTTTCTGAAAGTGCATTATTTGTATATATTGGTAAAAGACAACAATTACCATCTAATTCTAATTTTAATGCCATTTCAAGCATATTTTCAATAAATTTCATACTACCACAGATAGTTATAATTTTCATAAAAATAAGAAAAAAACTGTTAGAAATCTAACAATTATTTTTCGTTTTTCCCTTCCATTGCTCTTAATACTTCAAGTGGTAAAGCAAAAACAATAGTATTAGATTGATCTGAAGAAATATCATTAATTGTTGCTAAAGTACGCAAATGTAAAGCTCCAGGAGCTGAACTCATTGTTTTAGCAGCTTCAGCTAAGTTATTTGCTGCTTCAATTTCTCCCCTTGATTTAGTAATAACTGCTTGTTTTTCACGTTCAGCTTCGGCAGCTTTAGCTAAAACACGTTTCATTTCTTCTGGTAATGTTACATCTTTTAATTCAACATTTTCAACTTTTATTCCCCATGGATCACTTGCTTCATCAACAATTTTTTGAATAGTTGTTGATATTTTTTCTCTCTCAGTTAATAATTCATCTAAAGTCACAGTTCCGACAGTATTACGCATTGTTGTTTGAGCTAATTGAGATACAGCAAAATAGAAATTTTCAACTTCTAATATTGCTTTAGAAGCATCAAATACTTTATAGTAAACAACAGCATTAATACCAATTGAAACATTATCTTTAGTTATAGCTTCTTGATTAGGAACATCTACTACTTTAGTACGTATATCAACCTTACGATAAGATTGAAAAATTGGGCAAACAAAGTTAATACCTGGTTCCATTACTTTACTAAATTTACCTAATGTAAACTTAACTCCTCTTTCATATTGATTAATTTGCTTTAAAGAGCCAAAAAAGCCAATAATCAAAATTATTAAAACTACTATAATCATAAAATCACCCTTCCTTAAGTATAATATACCATAAATTATTTTATTATTCAATCTTTATTGTGTTTCTACTATGAACATAATAAAATTCTAAACAACTAATAAACTTGCTAATATAAATCAAGTACTTTTTCTAAATTTTTATGTTTTTTTAAAATTCATAAATTTGGATATGCTAACGCAGACCTATTGTTAGGTCTTTTTTTGACAGTTTAGTTTAAGACCTACCAAGTACCTAATTCAATATATTTCTTCTTTAGAATACCATAATATTGCCTTAAAAACTTATTTAATCCTGCTATTTTTGCTGATTTCTTACATTTGCCTTCCGATTCCTTTTTAACTATATAATCATAAATTTCACAATCAATTCTACAAAATGATTTTATTGACTGCATTACTTCAAACCCTGTTTTCCTTAAATATTTATTACCTCGTTTAGAAATATGCCTATTTGTTGCTTCATACTTTCCTGATTGATATGGTGGAGAATCTATTCCTGCATAAGCAATTAGACTGCCTGCATTCTTAAATCTTCTTATATCTCCAATTTCTGCAATTAAAAGTGGTGCTAATCTATCTCCGACACCTTTCATATTTCTAACTTCTTTATATTCATCCATAGTCTTGGCAATTTCATTCATCTTTGCTATAATTTCATTAGTTGTTTCAATCAAATTGATTAAAGCAACCACACGCTTATTTAATATAAGTTGTGTACTTGAATTTGATGGACAGGAAGGAACTGATTTTTTAGCTAGTTCATAAACTTTTATAGCTAAATTTCTGCCAGCTCTTTTTTGTCCTATTTTTTGTGCAATCTTTTCTATATCATTTAAAAATGTTTCTAATTTCTTTTTTCTAATAATTTTTGGATCACTAAACTTTTCAAATATTTTTAATCCAACTATAAAATTACATTCTTCTAATAATTGATAATATCCAGGAAATAACATATCTGATAAATCAGAAAAATCTACTTTTTGTTGTACTTTCATAGAATTTAATGAAAAATATTGTCTTGATAAAAATCTCAATTCCTTATACTTTTCTTCTTCAACGAAATTTGCTTTTAATTTATACCAATTATCACAAGCATATTCTGCTAATTTCAATGAATCTTTTTTATCTGTTTTTGCTTTTCTTAAACTTCTATCTAAATACTTTTTAATCTTTAAAGCATTCTCTGCAATTACACAATATCCTTTATCTAACAAATAAATTAATATTGGTAAATGAATATGTTCCTGTTTGCTCAAGAACTATTTTTAAATCTTCTTTAGAAAACATTTGTAATTTTTTATCTAACTTTTCTAAATTTTCAACATCATGATTAATATCAAAAGGCATTTCAATTACTTCTCCTTCAATACTTAATATTGATATTGTGCTTTTTCCTTTAGATACATCAATTCCAACTCCATACTTCATTTCATAATCCTTCCTATTCCTTTAATTACGATTGGTTCTAACACTTCTACAATCTCTCAGTTTGGTTCTTTACACGAGTATTATTTCATCCTCAACTTGCTTAATCGAATATTGAATGTAGAGGTTAGTTAACACTTTGTAGGTCGAGTACTTTAACTCCAATTACTATACGTTAACCAATCCTACTACAATCATAATAAAAAGAAGTGTAATTTTCAACCTAACTATTAGATCTACTTCTTACACTTTTATAGTACCAAATTACTATTTTCTTTTATTATTATACTTTCTTTTTATCCGAGCATAATTCTTGTAATTTTTTTTGACTATTATCTAACAATTCTCTTATTTCATGTTCACTTTGATTAGTAAATGGTCTATGTACTAAATCAGCTATTTTTTGAATTTCTCCTTCTACTGCTCTTGTCTTTTCTATAAGCATTTGATAGAAATCATGTTCATCAAAGCCACAATCGTTAAAATTACCAAAGCCTGTCACATAACATAAAGATTCTAAAGCGGGATTACCATAAATAGTTTGCAATTTTTCAATATTTTCATGAATAATCGGTAATCTAATAAATAACACTTTAGTTGTACTTCTATTGGGACTATATCTTTCTACAAGAGATCCATAAGTAGTAACTTGCATATTACGACTACTTTTATCATCTATTACTTTATGAATCTTTTTAACAAAGTCTTGTTGATTAAAATTAGAAAAAGCAATAGTTTTTAAAGCAGATATAGATTTTGCTAAAGAATTTTTTCCTCTTCCCGATCTATTTTCTGCAAGCGTAGTTAAAATCTCTTCTAAATTAACTGGCATAATTAACATATTAGTTGGATTTTCAAAATCGGGATTTTTAGCAACTTCTATAGTTAATAAATCAAGTTTTTCAAAAGAAGAAGCTATATCTGCAAATATTTTTTTACTATCTAAAATTTCAAGCATTTCTTCCATTTCTTTTTCATCACAAGTTTCTGAAATAAATAAAAAATCAGCTAATTCTCTTTCAATAACATATTTACAATATAAAATTTGACTATTAATACTATTTTGATGACAATTATTCATAAAAAATTCAAAATTAGTTTGAAAATCTTGTTCAGGATCAAAATAATATTGAAATCTAATATTATTAGCCCTTTCCAATATTTCAATATTTGGTAATAAATCATTATATTGAATAACTAACTCTTGAAATCTTGCTTTTATATTATTACTTTCACTTAACATCATTTTTACTTCTCCTTAATGTTATTTTTTTAGTTTTTTCAAGAGATAATGGTTTTTCTAAATTTAAATTTTGTTCATATGATAATAAACCTAACTCATAATATAATTTTTCTATTTGAGGTCCTTCCTCTTCTTTAATTTCACATACTTCATTTAATATATCTATTACTCTATCTAAGCGATTACTAACTAATTTATTGTTTTCATTAAGTAATAATGAATTATTTACTTTTTTAATTTGCTTAAGCAAATCTTTTTTAGTTATATCGGAATTTTCAGCTAAAAGATCTTGATTATATAATTGCATTATAAAAAGTACTTCCTCTTTAGTTATATGGTCATTTTTTAAAATTGATAAAACATCTTCTACTTTATATTTCTTCATATTACCTCCATTATTTATATAATACCACAAAAAGTAGATATTGGTTAACTACCAAATAAAAATGTAAACACTTTATATGTTTACATTTCAAACTGTTAATAAAAATAAAATATTCAAAATAATA
>OIYS01000796.1_pt1 | contig 19074 bp, 19 predicted proteins | sample 1588271 | NCBI WGS metagenome assembly OIYS01 (sample SAMN03283286) | human gut metagenome | biome: human-associated habitat; material: feces | host: Homo sapiens | place: Peru | collected 2012
GGGCGAGCAGACCAATACCACACGGCTTTTTTTCCTTTTGCTCCGGCATAACGACGCCCCCTCTCATGATTTTTGGATATTATATCATGAGAGGGGGATATAGTCGATAGATGGTTGCAGTTTTTTCTCTGGATTTGCGATTCTGCTCCGTTTCTGCATAACGCAGTCTTTACTTTGGGAGATTCGGATAGATATGGATATGCAGTTCATCCTCCGGTGTACGGTAAATGGTTGCTTTTCTCATGACTAATTTCCATAGATTGTTTTTCGCCTCCACCGTAAGGACGGGATAACTGTCCAGAATATGCTGCGTGGCAGGAATCAATTCAGCCGCAGCCAAATCCCGTTTATGTTCATCTCCCTTTTGCTGTTTGAGATCCAATTCTGACTTTTGAAGCTGTTTTATTTCGCTGGAAAGGGCGGCGTTCCGCCTGCTGAACATCTCAACAGAGTAGATTCCCTTCTCCAAATATTCGCAGATTCTTTCTTGCTGGAGCTGCAAGGCGGAAAGCTGACTCTGAACCGTCTCCAACGCTGCATCTATCAGACTAACCGCAGATGTTTCTGCTTGCTCAAGCTGAATTCGGTATTCTTGCAGCCATTCTTCCATGGCCGTCAGAATTTTCTTTTCAGCAACTTCGCATTTCACCATTTTGCAGTTGCAGTCGCGTGTCATACACCGGAACCATGCCGCAGTGGGATTGCTTTTGGGGTGAGGAACATATCGTTTCATGACCGCTCCGCACTTTTCGCAGTACAATACCCCGGCAAATGGATTTTTAAGAGAACGGTCGATATGGTTCGAGGTATGCTTATGCCGATCAAGTATATTCTGTACACGATCCCACTGCTCCTGCGTGATAATTGCTTCGTGTCTGCCCTCATATAGTTCATAATCTTCGTTGAGGATTCGCTTTTTTGATAACATGCCCTCTTTTACTACGCGTTTTACAGGCTCTCTGCGCCAGCGGATCTTACCGAGATATACCTCATTGGTCAGAATATTACAGATGGATGTTTGGCTCCAAGCTCCCTTGCGGGCGGGGATATGCATATCGTTCAGCCGATAGGCAATCGCATTGTAGCCCATATCCTGCAATCCATACATGTCGAAGATCATACGAACAACATTGGCTTCTTCCGGAATTGCCATCAAGCTGTTTCCTTTTTCTCCTGAAAGCTTGTAGGATCGATAGCCGTAAGGCGCTGTTGACCCCATAAATTTTCCTTCGGATGCTGACTGATTTCTTCCCCGAACCAGTCGCTTTGTAATCGTTTTCAGTTCATAGCGGCTGAACATAAACTTCATGTCCGTAAATTGCTCATCGGATTCATTCTGAAGGTCATAGGTTTTTCCGGGGGTAATGATCTTGCAGCCGTTCACCTGCAGGATCTGCATAATGTAGCCGGATTCCATGGAAGAGCCTCTGGATAGTCTTTCAATATCCATGCAGACCACTCCAGCGTAGTCGCCGGTGCTGACCATTTCCAGCAGCTTCATCATTTGAGGACGCGCCGCCAGAGATTCGCCGGATACCACCTCCTCCAGAACCTCATCTATATGAAGCCGTTTGGATTTGCACAGCTTCTCCAATGTGGTTCTGTGTCGGCTCAGGGTTTCCGCAGTTGAAATTTCTTCGTAATCGGTATCCATTCTGGATTTGCGTAAATACATCAAATATTGTTCCATATGTCTTTCTCCTTTTTTTCATTTTATGCCGAAATAATGGATACGACAAAGGTGCGGCCATAAATGCCGCACCTTTGCTATCGCGCGATTCAGGCAGCTGCGATTTCCCTGTCAGGAGGGGACGCATTTTGAAGCGTTACCTCCATCACCAGCGCTGTAATCTTTGCCAGAATGGCTTGTATATCCTCGCTGCCCACGTTGGTACAGTAGTCATCGTGAATCTGAACTTCAATATCCATCGTTACCGTTCCCCTCTGATCTGCTGTCGTTTCCGGTAGTCTGCCTCCAGCAGCTTCAGAATCCGCTCCTGAATCCGAGCCGCGTTATAGCTTCTGGGAAAGAATTTCCGCAGATCGTCCATCCGAAAGCTGATCTTTTCCTGCTGATTGGCTTTTGGCTCCCGAAGAATTTCAAAAATCCTATCGATATTCAGTTCTCTCGTCCGGCTCAATTTCTTCATCTGAATCGCTTGGGACAAAGAGGGGGTGCAGTCCTCGCTTTCCATCGTTTCCAGCAAATCCCGCTGCTCCTGACCTGTCAGATAGGATAGTTCTACCGCCGGGGTCAGAGCGATTTTTCCGGTATCCACCATTGTCAGGATTTCAGGAATCAACGCGGTCAAGCGGATATACCGCTGAACCTGACGGCCACTCTCATTGTCGGAAATCAGGTCTGCGGTTTCCAACTTCCCGACAAGTTGTCGGGAAGTTAAGTCCGTTCGTTGCCCTTGCCGGTTCATGGCATCCATTTTCAGCTTATAGGCAAACGCTTTCTCGCTGGGCAAAATGTGCTCGCGGTGGAGATTGCTGTCCACCAGAGCAATGACAGCCGCATCCCGATTCAGGGCATAAATTAAGGCAGGAACCGTTTTGATTCCTGCCTTTTGGCATGCATATAATCTCCTATGCCCGGAGATCACTTCATATTCACCGTTTTCCAAGGGGCGCACAACAAGTGGTGTCAAAATTCCCTGCGTAAGTACGCTCCACACTAATTGGTTCATCTCGTCATCATCTTTTACTTGAAATGGGTGGTTTTCAAAGGGGTGCAGCTTGCTGACTGGCAGCTGCAAAGCCTGTACTTCCTTATTATTCAAGAGCAATGGTATCCTTTCTTTTAGATTTTGTTCTGCTGTATTCTGCCACAATTTCCGGAGGAATTGCGCCAATGGCCTGTTGTAAATCCTCCACTGTCTGCCGCAGGTCCTCCAGTTCCTGCAATTTCCGGCCCAGCTCCAATTGCCGCTGGACGCCGACCTTGCTCCTGTTGACCTCCTTTTTCAGATCGCGGATTTCTATTTGCAATTCTTTGACCGCACCATTGGCCTTTTTCATCCGGGTCATCAGTTTTTCTACGCTGGGAATGTAGTCCGTCAGGAGTTCTTCAATCTCTGCGGATTTCTTCCGGGCGTTCAATGGGGTGATTTCGGAGAGCAGCCGTGTGATTTTCTCTTTCTTGCGGGTGAGGCGTACCGCCTCCTTGAACAGTTTGGGCGGGATGTGGGTTCTGCCGGTTTCACTGGCAGATTCACCCCGCTCGAAATCCGGGTACTTTTTCACCATGTGCTTCCAGAACTCATCCTGCCATTGGGTGAGCTTTTTCCTGTTGCCGATAATCTCCTTGGCGCTGAGCCGACCGTCTGCGGTCAGCGGAACAAAGCAAAGGTGCATGTGGGGCGTTTTCTCATCCACATGCACCACGGCAGAAATGATTGTTTCGGGAGATTGCTTTTTGCGCAGGAATTCCATGGCATATTGGAAAAATTCCCGGATTTCCTCAGAAGACCTTCCTTGGAAAAACTCCGGGCTGGCTGTCACCAGTGTTTCCACCACCCGCACACTGTCTGACCTTGTCCGGCATCCGGCCTCCGCAATCTGCTTTTCGGCCTCTGCCCGGTAGGAGCGCCGGGGCTCCACCAGATGATAATTAAGCTTGCTGCGGCTGGTGTCCACATCTGGGTTGCTGGCATAGGTTTCTTTCGTGCGTTCGTCGTGGGCTTCGATTCGGCCGATTTCCGGCCCCTTGTATTTGGCGAAGCGCAGAATGGCGTATTGGGGCTTCTGCATCAACAATCCCTCCGCTTCTGCCAGACGAGTTCATATCCCATAACGTCCGCCAGCTGGATAGCCTCCCGGTAGCGCAGGGAGCCCCGGCTCAACTTATTGGAGAAATTGGAAATGCTGTCGCTCCACCCATATTCTTGGGACAGCAGCTCCACCACCTGCTGCATGGTCATCCCGGAACGGACGATCATGCTCTTGATTTCATTTTTTATCGTCATTAAAGTACCTCTTTCATAAATTTTGATTTCCAGCCAATGGAAATTGACGCTGTGATGTCTGCATGGATAGCAGACTGATTGATTTCACGGTAGTGAAACCTTGCTTGCGGAACAGAATAAAACATTGCAAAACCGCAGAAGCACTTCACCCATTTCACCATTGCGGTAGGGTGTAATTCTCCTGCGGTTTCGTGTATTTATATTCTCTTTTTACAAGCCTTGGATTCTTTCCCTCGGAAAAAGCTTGGAATGGCCCAATTTTCCGTTCAAAGCGCGGACAGCGAATCAGCGCCACCCGGTAGCTCTGTTTGCACTTGTGTCGGCATCTCCGGCAGATGGGGTGAAAACGGAAGCATCCGAATCGCCCTTGGAACAGTGTCCATTCCGGTTTTCTGTATTTTTTCATTGATTTCCTCCGTAAAAATTTCTTTGGGGTCAGTTTTCTCTATCCCAATCCATCCGATCTATCCCGCGGGGATGCTTGGGACAGATAGGGATAGATATTTTCAGGTCAGAAAAGATTGCGGCGATACCAGCGCTTCAATGCCCCAGAAGCCGTTGACCTGTTTTCCTGCCTTGTTGGCGATCTTGTTGCTGGCTTCCAGATTGAAGTCTTCCAGATGGCTTTTCAGGAAGCTACTGACTGTCCGCTGGGAGTGGCTGCGGTAGCCGTTGTCCCCACACCACATCCGGTAGATGGCATACAAATCCTTGGAGGTGATGGTACTGTCGGCTTTCAGACGAATGTACCCTTCGGACTGTAGGAACTCCACCACATTGTTGGCATTGCGCTTGGCGTACTCCATGTTCTCCGCCGCTTTTTGGCTGACGGTGAATTTGTAGTTGTGGGCTTGCAGCCGCTTCAGCCCTTCAAGGCACCAGAGAAAAATTCCCTCGATTTCCTGCTTCAGCTTGTCAGAGAGGAACGGATCATCCTCCCGCCCGGACGGCTTCCGCTTTGTCTGTAAAATCAACTGCCGTCGAAAGAAGCCTTCGGAACGGTCATATAGCGCTTCCAAATCACCATTGGAAAAAGCAAGAAAGCGGACATACATATCTCCTTGATAGCTCTGCTCGTCCTTCCGCTCCAAATCCATGGGCGTTTCCGCTGTGATGATGGCTTTGACGTAATGGGTGGAGGCCAGAGCTTCCATCTTCATATCGTCGTCCACCATCACCAGTACATGCTCCAAATCCGCGCGGGCAAAGGCGCTGGATTCAACCTTTGCAATGCTGCCATTCTTGGCATTGGCACCGAACAGAGCATGGACAACCACGCCGATCCGGGACTTTCCCTCGCCGCCGTTGCCTTTGAGCAAGAGCATAACCTGCCCTTTGGTGGAGGGAATCAGGCAGTAGCCCAGAAACTCCTGCAAAGTCAGGATGTCCTCTGGCTCCAATAGCTCCGACAAAAACCACAGCCAGACTTCCGGCTGCGGCGCATCGGGATTATAGGTCACTGGCAAACGGTTCAGGCAAAACTCCTTTTCTTCCCGGAACGTACCGTCCAGAAACAGAACACCGTTGGAAACGTAAATCCGATCCTGGTGCTTTTCCAACTGCCCGCGGTCATAGCACTCCATGCGAATGGCTTCCAGCAGACTTTTAGATTTGTTGACCAGCCCACTGGTCAGGTGTTCTTTGATTTCATCATACACATCCCGCAGAAGCCGGTCTTTGTCCGGGGCAATGCCATCCGTAGTGAAGTAGTCCTTCCCGTGGCTGACCATAGGCTGCTTTTCCAGAAACGCCCGACAAAACTTGTGCTCCACAATTTTGCCCCTGTCATTCAGCCATTCCGGTTCTTCACTCACACGCATTCCTCCGTTTCCTCCACAGGCAGTGTGGATAAATACCGGGACAACCGCGCAATATGTCCTGCTTCACAAAGCATTCGTGCCGTCTCAGCAGCCTGGGACTTGTCCCGCAGACAGTCCAGGTAGTAGTTGACCACCGGGATGTGCTTCAACGCTTCCTCGAAGCGCGGGTGCATCTGCACGTCTGGTACTTCCGGACGGTACGCCACCTGCCAGATTCGCAGCTGCCGCAGGTACTCCCACAGAACGCAAATGCAGAGCCGTACCGGGTCGCGGTAAGGCTCTGCATTTGTTGGGAAGGTAAGCGGTTCTTGTCCTTCTGAGATTCCGAAATCGTCCATCAGCTTTTCCACGGCATCGTGGGGAGAGAGGCCCCAGAGCTTTGCGGTGAAGTCGATGGCATCGCCCGTGGCATGACAGCCGAAGCAGTAGAAATAGTTTTCATTCAGCTTCAGGCTGGGATGTCTGTCCTCGTGGAATGGGCAGCAAGTCATGCCGTTGGGCAGAACCCGCAGCCCATAGTGTTCGGCAGCGTTCCGTATGGGTACAGTTGCCTTAATGGTTTCAAATACGCTCATTTTCAATCCTCCATAAAATATTGAGGCCGGAACTGCTTGCCGCTTCCGGCATGCGATTCCCTCCTCACTATGGTTATGGGGAATTTTTCAGAAAACAGGCAAATCGAAGGACACACTTGTTTGAAAAAGCGGGACAAACCCTCTTTCTATTTTAGAACAAATGTGCTATAATCGATTCAAACAAAAATATGGGAGGTAATTATGAATCAGGAATATATTTCGCTCGACTTCTGGCAGGACACCGTGACGTATGGCGGAAAGTGTTTCCCCACCGGTACGCTGGCTTGTGATGCCCTGAATATCCCGGAAGCCGTCATTGAACAGTTGGAGCCATGTTGCAAGATATTACGAAAATTTATGGAATCCACCAACGCAGGCCGCGGTGATCCGACCTTTCTTCCGACAGCCAGAGAAAGCGCAAGGCAAATTGCGATTCTTTTGAAAGACGTAAAACCATTTTCTTGTTTTGATGAAGTTGATGCCATCAATGCGGTTGAACAGTTGTTTTCGGAAGAAGCGCTCGCAAATGTTTCCGCATACCAGATTGCAGTACTCACCGGAGGTATCAACAACATAAATGATCCCAGATATGATAAAGGTATGCGTCTTCTTCGGGTTCTGCCAATACTGGCGCAGCTGGATTTCACCCTGAAACAGTATCGGGAGACTATGCTGGCTTTTGCGGAAAAGCTGGATGATCCAGAGCAGGCGCGCACCCCGGAAAGCTATGCCAGACAATTTGGGGAATGCTTCTCGTTAGTCAGCTTCTCAGATGCGAAAAACACATGGATGGCAATGACCAATGTCTCACTGAAATACAAGTCGGTCGTTCAGCCGGACAGCGCAGTGCCAAAGCTGGTCAAACGCATGACCTATATCTCTTTTGTGGGAATGTTCCGTTCCGATTTATTTGAGGGCTTGCGCGTTGGCCATGCGCCAAAGAAATGCCGTATCTGCGGGCGCTGGTTTCTGACAACCGATGCCAGACACACAAAATACTGCGGCGGCTACGCACCGGGCGATATGTGTCACCGGACTTGCAGGCAGTTAGGGAATTTAAAAGGACGAGAAGCGCGGGAGCTTGCGCAGGACAACCCGGTTCACAAGCTGTATAAACAACTACTGAATACCGTCAACCACAGAAAAGGCCGGCACTCCATTGATCCGGAACTCGCGCAAGCTGTGAAAAAGCTGGCAAAAGATAAGTTCTACCGGGCGAAAAGCAACGCTGTCTATGCCAATGGTGCCTACAGAACAGAGATGGAAATTTCCTCTCTGATAGAGGAAGTGAGTACCGGCCTATGACAGAAAATGGAAAAGGGAATGCCATGAAGTATGACCCTTATAAAGAAATGGGCGGCTACATTCCGAAGTATGGTTTCCAGTGCCTGAATGATACCATGACCCGCTTTGAAGCAGAACGCGCTTTCCAGCTGGAACCGGAGCCGCCTGAAATGAGCAGCATCAACGAGTACATCGTGATGGCAAACCGGGAAAAGAGGCTGCTGTATCTCTGCTTCTACCTCCATCATATCGAAAAGATTCTGAACAGACGCATTTATCGTTTCTTTCACCGCGAGGGGATTTACGGATACGACCCCCGCCGCCTGTTGGATTACAAACTGAATTGCGTGGAGGCGATTGCCGATTGTATGCCGGGCTACAGCCCGGAGAAGGGTACGGACTTCCTGACATACGCTCATTATGATATTGGAAATGCCATCCTGAACAGCCGCCGCTACGAAGAATCAGGTTCTTTCAAAAATCTGGACGAGTACAAAACGGTTCGGGGCATCGCATGGCTTTACAGCGCCGCAGGAGATTCCCGGAAGAAAGCCGTTGCAGCGTTCCAAAAGAAAACCGGCTGTTCTGAGAAAACAGCAGAAAATTACCTGCTCTCTGCACATAAGAATCGGAATCATATTTCCATTTATGACATGACGCTCACGACCAACGGTGAGGACGCCGATGAAGATTTCAGCCGGGATGACAGCTGGGATCATGGCACATTTCTCTGGAACGGAGTTTGCGCCAATGCAGTAGAACGCGCTCATAGCAAGCTCAACTACCGAGAGCAGATTCTTCTGGAACGGCGTAATGCAGTCTGCATGGACTGTGGGCATGTGAAGCCTTGGGGCGGCAGACCCGGTTGGGAAGAGTTGGCCATTCTCTTCGAGGGCTCCACGGCCAGCGGGGCAGAGCGTGCGTACAAGAAGGCTGTACTGCATTTGACGCAGCATCTGGTGGATGACGGCCTTTTCCATATCATTCGCTTGAAGCGAAAGAACCAAAAGAGCAAGAAAGGAAAAATTGCCGCCGCAGTTTACCAGTATCAGGCAGACTGCGACGGCGAGTGGGGCGAGATTCATTTTGATTTTGAGAACAGGACGGCAGAGGTCATTCAGCTTGCGGACTGGGACAACACCGTATCTCAGCCATTTGCAAAGTATGCTGTTTCCTACATCCTGAATTGTAAAAAGGAAAATCTTCCAAAAGAGAAGATGATCTTTTTCGACCGGTAGCGCAAAACGTAACTGCGCGGATTATCGCTGCGGCGGGCTTTATATACCTTTGGCTCCCTCGGTGCTGCAGCTTCATTGCGAGGCTCCGCCTCTCCACTGCGCCTCACCACCTACACCCGAACAGGCGGATTTTGCTGAAAGCAAATCCCCAATTCCGCGCCCTGCGGGACGCAAAATCCGCCTGTTCTGTGGGTGGGGCAAATGGCTTGTCCTAGCTTCCGAACAACCCCTTTGCCCCGCCCACGGTCGCCAAAGGTATAACACACTAGACTTTGCAAGCAAAGTCGTGTGCCACGAAACCCCGGTTTCTTTGGATTCTTCCCGCCAAGAAGGACGCTGCCCTCCTATGGATACCACCCACCAAGGCGGCGCCGTCGCCTTTGGAAACCACTGCCAAGGGAACGCTGTCCCCTTTGGATTCCCCTGCCAACAGGGTGCTCCCCGCCCCTTTTGGATTACCCATGGCCAAAGGGATGGCTGTCCCTTTGGAAACCCAGCTGATAAAACAAGGCATCTTCAAACAGGGAAGTGTGTTTGAAGGTGCCTTGTTTTATCGCTCATCGAATCATTCTGAAAAAGCATTTGAATCGACGCTTTTCAGATATGATGCGGCAATCAACTGCCTAGCTGCAATGAAACAATAATATTTATTGGAAGAAGGCGTATTGACGGGAACCGATTTGTTGGGTTATACTAAGCACATACAGTTTTATCCGCTTGCGTAGCTAAATTAGTCAAAAGCCGGAAACAGGGAAATGCACGCATGGAGGTTGCCCTGTCCTACTACAGATGCAGCGGCCACACGCCCAATACGCGGTATCTGGATGCCAGCAAGTATCCTGGGAGGCTCTACTACGTAGGATTGGCACTTTTAAAACTGGGCATGGTAAAAGGCAATTTGGACGAACTGGAAATTCGGGTTTACAACAAGGAACGTTTGTTTGTGGCTGCCTGCGTTATCGGAATGAAATGGGTAATGGGTGAGGAATTTTTCAATGAGGCGATTTAGAATCACATAGTATTCTGCAATTGGGGGAGAAGCAGAAATGACAATGCTTGAATAGATGTAAGTAACTAATCATTACCATCAAGTTTCATACTGGGTGTTAGGGGAGACATATCACATTCAAAGAAATCCCGAGAGGTATTGTAAAACTGTGAAAACGATGCTTGATTTAAAACTAATCACTGATTTTCGGAATAAGGTCAACGGCAACTTGTCATGGTGCTTCTTCAAATACCAAAACAATAATAACAAGAACCAATGGAACTGCATTTGTTCAGCGATGGACTGGATAGAGCTTTCCGCAAATTATATCTGTACCCACGACATCTTTTCGTTGGATATTGATCAGGGCATTGAGCTTTATGCGTTTTTGTCCGGGGTTGATATCATTGTTGAGGCTGTAGAACAGCTGCACCGTGTCATCTTTGCAAATGATAAGAAGCCATTTGTGGATGACAATAGCTGTTTTCCAGATAATCCGTTTGGTCAGAATGACCGTGAATTTATCAAGGAACTGCGAGCGTGCTTTGGCGCTCATCCTGTTCGGCTCAATGACCCTGAAGAACCTGGCAATAAAGATGCAAAAAGGTTTGCGTCTTGGCCATCTCGGGTTGGAACCGGAGACTTTTCTGTGATTCTGTACAGCAATCGAGTTGATGGAAAAAACATAAATCTTAGCATAGAGTTTAACCAGCTGGTGCGGTTCCTGAATAAATACTACTCGTATTTGACTGTACTGACCGAGGCATTAGATTTACAGTATCATGACTTTTGCAAACAAAAGAAACAAGAACGATTTGCATGTTCTGGTTCTCCTCTCGAAAGATTGGCAATCTTAAAGGTTGAAAACGAAAAACGCCTAAATAATGATTATTACGATTACACGATAGGCTCTCTGATTCGCATATTTCAAGTGCCTATTACCAATGCGCAAAATCTAAAACTTGTAGATGACTATCGAAATGATTTACTCCCGGTGATTGATGAAATATATGATAATTTGCAGAATATGGAGATTGTTGATTTGAAATCCCATAGTGATTCGTATTCGGATTTGCCTCTTCCAAACGGATGGAAATATTTTGTGGGAAAGCTGGTAGAAACCATGTACGATGGCGGATATCCTATTTCTGTTTGGCTTCCAAGTCTCAGAGATATTTTTAAGGACAAATTCGTTTTTGAATACCGCAGTCTAGAGGAGCTGTATGTCCTGATACAAGCCACATTGCATGCTCTGGCAAGTTGTAAGAGTATGAATGCTGGCTATGGACTACAAAAAATTCCGCAGTAGCTCATTTTCTATCTTCAAGTAGGAATTCCCTTCTGCGTCATGAGTGCCTTAAGCAGATCTTTCGGTAGAGGTACGACTTGCCACAACCTGATTTACGCATACTGTTTCATTTTTCCCTGACATACACCCTCCAAACGAGCTGACTTTTTGTACAGCAGCCCACCAGTCACCTTATTGTGTGACCGGCGGGCTGCTGTGTCTATTTAGCAAAAGTATGAATTGTAAGAATTTTCTCCAATCGAGAACCTGTAATCTGGATTAGCTTCTGCTGAATCTAATGAATGCCAAGCGTAAGGCTCAGTGCGAGCTGCTAGCAAAGGGTTTTCTCTACACTAGAATAGGAACAACCTTGCCTACTCGGATAGAGAAGATTCTTATCTGGGTAGGCATTTAATAACACCCCTAAAAAACCTGGTGCCGGAGTGGGGCTTGGGATACCAGCGCCATTGAAAAGCTTAGTGCGCTATTTAAAAATTGTGGGACTGTATGGGAACAGTTAAGGCGTCCAAACAGTAGCATAAAGAGAAGAAACCGGCGGCAGTCATTCTTGAAAGAAGCGATAAGGGGCTGCAAGAAGCTACGTGAAATTGCATAACTTCAAAATGCTTACAAATAGTAGAGTGGGCAGATTGAATAACGTATTATCAAATTTCACTGAACCAGGCAAAAGATTAATTGAATCGCTTGCGAATAATTGCTATAATCGAGACGGTTAATCAAGTCAGGAGTGATAGGATAAAAATGAGAGAAAAAACAGATCTGACCAGCGGTTCCGTCTGGAAATCCATGCTTGCTTTCGCGGTGCCGCTTTTTATCGGAAACCTGTTCCAGCAGTTCTACGGTATCGCCGATACGGCGGTCGTGGGAAACGTAATCGGCAAAGATGCCCTGACGGCGGTAGGAACTGCGTCTTCCGCAATGAGTTTGGTGACTGGCCTTTCCATGGGTCTTTCCACCGGCAGCAACATCGTGATCTCCCAGTGCTTCGGCGCAAAGCGCTATGGCGAAACCAGAACGGCAGTCAATACTGCCCTGCGCGCCTTCCTGGTGTTGGGTGTAATTGCTTCCATAGTCGGCCTGCTGCTGATCAACCCGCTGTTGTCACTTTTGCGGACCCCGACGGAATGCCTGGTCTATGCTCAGCAGTATCTGCGGATTGCCTTTCTCGGTGCAATCTTCATTATGATGTACAACATCCTCAACCAGATATCCATCGCTACAGGCGATTCACAGACCCCAATGCTGATGTTGATTATTGCCAGCGTGCTGAACGTGGTTCTGGATATTCTTTTTGCCGCAAAGCTGAACATGGGTATTGGCGGCGTAGCTTTGGCGACCGTCATCGGACAGGGCTTCTCAGCGGTGACCTGCTTCATGATCCTGAGACGCCGGATGAAAAACCTTTGCGGTGATCAGGCAGGCGTGGGCTTTGACCGGGTTGTGTGCGGCCAGATGTTCAAGCTGGGACTCCCCTCCATGCTGCAAACAGGTATTTCCAGCTCAGGTGTGATGGCCATGCAGGGACTGATGAACAGCCTGGGCAGCAACACCGCCGCCGCCTTTGTTGCCGCCAATAAGATCGACGGTATTGCCATGACCCCCATGGTGAGCTTGGGTACGGCAATGGGAACCTTCTCGGCGCAGAACATCGGTGCAAAGAAAACCGAGCGGATCAAAGAAGGCATGCGCTTCAACCACATCTTTGCTGTGTGCATTTGCATTGTACTGGGAATCGTGATCTTCAGTATCGGCGGAACGCTGTTGGGGCTGTTCCTGAAAGCGGACACGGCGCAGGAGGTTATTGATATTGGTATTGAGTACCTCCATGTGGCAGTATTCAGTTACGCGGTCATGGCCTTTATGTTCATCACCACCGGCGTCCTGCGGGGCGCGGGAGATGTGAAGGTCGTTTTTGTCAGCGCTATGCTGGATCTGGGCTGCCGGGTGCTGTTTGCATACGCCTGCGTCGGCTTCATGGGCAGATATGCAGTGTGGCTTTCTTACCCCTTTGGCTGGTTCTGCTCCTGTGTACTGGCTTACAGCAGATATTTCTCGAAAAAGTGGATGAATATCAAGGTTCTGAAAGATTAAGGAGGAGCAATCATGCGCTGCACGGTTACACTGCATATTACCACCAATCAGTTTTTTACCTGTATTGAGGATCAGCTCCTGTTGGATCTGAAGCTGAATACTAAACGCAAGGTGCAGCGCGAGTCGCTGACAGAAGGGTTCTCCTACACCAAAGAGGTCGGAAAGAGAAGCTTTACAGTATCGATTCTGGCTTACAAACGCCTGGAGCTGTTTGAAATTCAGGAAGAAAACGACACAAAGCTCAGCCGGACACGCTACCAGGTGGAAAGCCTGGACAACGGCTGCATCCGCCTGACTATGGAAACGACCTTGCTGACCCGGCGGGTGGGAATGACTCTCCGGGACGGCAAGCCCAGATTTGACAATGACTCCAATAATCTGGTGCTGGGGCAGAGTGCTTTGGTGTACCGGCATCAACTGAAAAACTTAGAGCGCCATATTCGGAAGAAATACGCAGCGCTTGCATAACAGGAAACGCAAGACGAGACAGGAAAGGAGGGGGCATGTAAAAAACACACATACGAAATATGGGAGGGGATCAATCAAAAAGGTTTACATCCGCGGAAAAAGAAGAAAGAAAAAAGATATAACTGGAGGTTAAACAATGCATAAGATAATGGACAAAATGGACTCGATTCTCAGCCCGGTAGCCGACAAGCTGGCAAATAACCGGGTCATGAAGTCGATCGCAAACGGCATGATGGTCATGATGCCTTTGACCATGGTTGCCGCGCTGTTCTCTATGGTAGAAGCAATTCTGGGGATCATTACTGATTTGCCGGAAGCAGTTTCCGCCGCGATCCTGCTGCCGTACAACACGATTTTTGGCGCGCTGGCACTGATCGTATCGATTACCGTTGCTTACAAATACGCGGAAAGCTACGAACTCAATCCCATCAACCACGCACTGATCTCCGTTCTGACATTTCTGATTGTTGTCGGCGGATTCTCCAGCGGCTTCTTGGGATATGCCGGTATCTTTACTGCAGTCATCGTAGCAATTCTGACCGTGGAAATCAGCCGTTTCTGCCTGACCCATAAGATCCGGATCGCCATGCCAGATTCCGTTCCCCCGCTGGTGGCATCTTCCTTTGAAAATCTGCTGCCTATGCTGGCTGCTGTCGGCCTGTTTTATGGCTTGAGCCTGATTGCCCAGGCGGTTTCCGGCGGAATGCTGATCCCTGAACTGGTAAACAAGGTCGTTACCCCCGCAATCTCCGGTGCCGATACTGCTGGTTATCAGTTCGTATATAAGTTCTTTATGCAGCTGTTCTTCTGGTTCGGCCTCCACGGCTGGGCAATTCTGGCCGGTATCAGTATGCCGATCTCCAACATGATGATCGCTGCCAACATCGAGGCTCACGCGGCTGGTCAGGCTCTGCCCTATGCCACTGCTGGCGGCATTCTCGGCGGCCCGTTCAACTTTATTGTGCCGCTGCTGCTGTTGACCGCCTGCAAAGCCAAGCGGAACAAGGCGCTTGGCAAGTTGTCCATCGTTCCCGGCATGTTCGGCATTTCTGAGCCGTTCCTGTTCGGCACTCCCGTCATGATGAACCCCATTCTGGCGATCCCCTTCATCCTCTGCGAGCCGACCTTCTGCGCACTGCATACCATCCTCATCAAGGCTGGTCTGCAGAACTATGTGTATATGCAGCCTGCTAATATTCCCGGTATGGTTCTGCCTATCAGCACTTTTATTGCTACGGATTACGATTGGCGCGTATTCCTGTGGTGGGCAGTGTTCGTTGCCCTGACCATTCTGGTCTGGATCCCCTTCATCAAGATCTGGGACAAGCGGTGCCTGCGTGAAGAGGCTGAACAGGAAGCTGCCCTGGCTGCCGAAGCCGCTCAGAGCGAAAACGGATAAGAGGTGTTTCTTATGAAAAAAGTAATTCTGTTTTGCGCAAACGGTTTTTCCACCGCTATGCTCAGTCAGAAGTTGACCGCTGCCTGCACCAAGGCCGGAAAAGCCGGGGAATACGAGTTCTCTGCTTTCCCTTTCTCGGAATTCCAGAAGAAGTCTCCTGATGCGAACATCATTATGCTGGCGCCTCAGATCCGTTTCAACATGAAGCGGGTTCAGGAGCAGTATCCTGACCGCCCTGTAATTCTGGTGGATACCATGGCCTACGGCATGATGGATGCAGACAAAATTTTCAAGCAGGTGCTGGAAGTCTGACAGCTCTTCTGAGGAAGGAAATTACAAATGGGTATTGATGTAACAGAAATTTCTTGTGAGCTGATCTCCTACATCGGTTCGGCAAAGTCCTGCTTCATTGAAGCACTTCGCCTGGCAAACCGGGGAAATGTGGATGAGGCACGGGTAGCGTTTGCGGATGGCGAAAAAGATTATACCACGGCATATGAAAGCCATACCAAACTTCTGGAGATGTTCTCCAACGGAAAAGAAGTGAAAATTGACCTTCTTTTGATTCATGCAGAGTGTTCCTTAATGAGCACGGAAGACTTTAAAGCTCTGGCGCAGGATGCCATTGACCTGGCAGCCGAACGGGGCTAAAATGACAAAGAGCCGGCACCGCAAGACCCATTTGCGGTGCCGACCGAAGAAGAACACGCGTTAAAAATGGGAGAAAAGCTGTTCATGGGAGGCAGTGCTATGGAAATATCGGCCAGACAACAGACTCTGCTGCGGATGCTGCTGGAGCAAATGACTCCGGTTCCGGCGGAAACCTTGGCACGCAGACTGGAATGTTCCTCCAGAACCGTCCGGTATGATGTTGAGGCGATCAACAGCGGGCTAAAATGTTCGCTGATCCTGCCGAGTAAGTATGGATTTGCCGTCAACCGCCAGCTGGACATGTCGGCGGTGTTGCAGAAAATCAATTTCCGAAGCGGCGAAAATGCTGTGGGGCAGAAGCTGATGAAGCTGCTGCTGGAAAGCGGCGAGGTGGATATTTATGCCTTTGCGCTGGACCACTATGTGAGTGAACAGTGGGTAAGCAATCACGTCCGAAATACCCTTTCCCAACAGCTGGAAAAGTATGCGCTGAATATCCGTATGACGCGCCATAGAATTCTGCTGAGCGGGAGAGAGCAAAATAAACGGGAATATGTGATCTCGAAGCTCATGGTGGGCGAACGTCTGGCGGACTATCTGATCGTCAACGAGCCGCTGACGCCTGATTTTGAAGCCAGGCTAGGGCAATGCCTGCAGGAACTGCTGCAGGAGAACCACATTACACTGGATGACATTTTCCTGAAAAATCTGGAGGTGTTTCTTCGGGTCAGCTTCGCCCGCTGCGCCGGGAAGCATTTCCTGGAGGACGACGAAGACACCGTAATGGTTCCGGAGCTTGGCGACGGACGAACTGCAAAAGATATCTGTGCGCGGTTATGTGAAACCATCGGTGTGTCCTTGGGTGAATATGATCTTCAAAGTGTCCGCCGGGGCATCGATGTGTATATCCGGGGTTCCATCAGCGAAGATACCCAAAACAGAATCCTCCAGAACAAGGAATTTTGTGAGCGGATCGAAAATGCGCTGATTGCCACATTCCGACACTTTGACACAAAAGTGGATTACAGTCCAATTTTACAGAACCTGACGCTGCATTGCTGGTATTTATTTGCCAGGATCAACGCAAGAGCCTGGGTTCACAGCGATTTGACCGAAAAGCTGCGCTATGGCAGTCCCTTTGTTTACGAGCTGTCCGTGTATATGGTTTTTCTTCTGGAGAAAATGTTCCGCACGCGAATTCCCTATGAGGAAATCGGCCTGGTAGCCGTTCATCTCGGCTCGCTGCTGGATGTCAGCGATCTGGGCGGCGGCGCGGTTCGTGTGGTATGCATTTGCTCCAGCTACGGGAATCTGCGCAAGCGGCTTGCTGAGCAGATCACAAACCTGATGGGCACGAAAATTGAGATCGTGGGATTCTATCAGAATTTCCGGGAGATCAAAGGGAACGACTATGATTTCGCGATTTCCGTGGAGCGGGATAACAGTGAGCTTGTAGATACGAGAACCGTATACGTCGGCCCATATATTTCCCCTATGGACTGCCTGAATATTGAGCGGTGGGTGGTATATGCCCTGCAGCGGCGCAGAGAAAAGGAATACAGCCGTCTGGTGAAGAAATACTTTGACGAGGAACTGTTTGTTTACGAGGCGGATAAGGCTTGCTCGGCCAAAGAGGTGCTGCACCTGCTGGCCGGGAAAATGCAGGAAAAGGGCTATGTGGATGAGGATTTCCTTCCCAGCGTTCTGGCCAGAGAAGCCCTGGCAACAACTGCGTTTTTTAAGCGCTTCGCCATTCCCCATGCCCTGGATGTAAAGGCCAACGAGACAAAAATCGCCTTTTTCCATTCCCAGCGCCCGATTGATTGGTTCGGAACCAAAGTCAATTTCGTCCTGCTTCTGGCAACAAGCGGGTACGACGAATCCTTCAGCAAGCTTTACGAATTCATCATCGGCGTAATGATGAACAAAGACCTTTACCAGCAGATGGAGCAATGCAAGAGCTATAAGCAACTATGCGAATTCTTTCGTGATAATTTCTGAAAAGGGAGCAATCAACATGAAAATCAGTGTTCAGTCAGCCGCCCGGAGCAGACATCCGGTTATTGTGGAAACATTGGAAGCGTCCAGCCGGTATCCGTATAAGTATGTCGGCGTGGATAAGCTCAACCCGATTTCCCTGACCTTTGAGGTAGAAACCGTGGAGGAGGAAAGGATCGTCATCATGGCGACAGAGAAAGAGCTGAAGACGGTTCTGGGCAGAGGCGTCCAGTTCCGGGTTGTTCCCTTTGGAAAAGTTGTATATTACCGATAAACGAGACAGGAGAGAGAACTATGAAAAATCATTTTCCCCATTTATTCAGCCCTTTGAAGGTACGCGACGTGGTGTTCCCCAACCGTATCTTTCTGTCCCCACAGGGGCACTCTTCCAAGCACCGTCATCCGTCCTCCTATGAGAGCGATTACGATGCCGGCATGATGTTCTTCGACAAATCCCGGGGCGGCTTTGGCGCATGCGAAATTAACGGCGGTTTTGTGGTGGACGGAAAGTATGAAAAATACAGTCGGGATCAGATTCGGGAGCTGCAGTCCATGGCGGTGCAGACCGGCGCGAAGGTCGGTACCGGTCTGATGACCATGATCCGCTATGAGGGTGACCCCAATCTGAAGCCTCAGAGGCACGAAATCTACGTCAAGGGCGGTACCCCCAAGGGCGCGCCCAGCGAAATCGGCGCAGCGCCCGGCATGCCGCACCATCGGATCCAGTACCGTGCTTCCAACGGCGTGTGGGATGGTGAGGACTGCTATGAAATGCCCCGGGATTATATGGAAAAAATTCTGGAAAGTGTTCGTGTATCGGCGAAGGCTGCGATAGACTTCGGTTTTGACTACATTTCCATCAACATGGGTCACGGTGGGGCACTGATGAGTTTCCTCTCGGCGAAAGAAAACCATCGTACCGACGAATTTGGCGGCAGCATTGAAAATCGCTGCCGGTTCCCGCTGATGGTCTTCCAGGCGGCCAGAGATGTGGTCGGTCCCAAGGTTCCCATCGTTTCAACGCTGGGTGCATCCTTGTACGACAGCCGCAGTGCCGACCTGTCTCAGACTCCGGACGAAGTGGCGGAATTCCTGAAACGCGCCCAGGGATTGCTGGATATCTGCATTATTTCCTCTGGCATGGATACCACCAATATGTGGAACTCCAACGTGTTCCACTGTGGTACAATTTTCCAGCAGAAGGAGCAGGAGCTGGCATTCTCCATGCGGATGAAGAAGGAAGCGCCTGAGATGATCATGGTTCCGCGAGGCGGCTTCAATG